>Ga0315900_10000700_pt1 | contig 56233 bp, 48 predicted proteins | sample LakEriMetagenome_FD_203521 | JGI IMG/M metagenome (GOLD analysis project Ga0315900, IMG submission 203521) | Freshwater fungal communities from buoy surface, Lake Erie, Ohio, United States - Buoy 12 MA114 | ecosystem: Environmental > Aquatic > Freshwater > Lake > Lake biofilm | place: USA: Lake... | reverse complement strand
ACCAAAGGCAGGCACTGCCCAGGAGTGAATCACATCCGCTCCGGTCAGCAGCACGCGCACCTTGGTATCCACCGGCACCACCACCGGATTATCAACCGACAGCAAACGCACCTGACCCTCTTTGATGTCCTTGTCGGGAATCATGCGCGACTCATATTCAAAGCCGCCGTGGCTCGGGTATTTATAGCCCCAGTACCATTGATAACCGGTGACTTTAATATCCATCTCCGCCTGCTCGGTATCCTCCATGAAATAATGGACACGCAGGCTCGGAATCGCAATCACCACCAGAATAATAATGGGAACGACCGTCCAGATGATTTCCAGCTTGGTGTTGTGCGCGGTTTTGCTCGGCACCGGATTGGCCTTGCGGTTAAACTTCACAATAATGACCACCAGCAGCGCCAGAACAAACAGCGTGATGGCGGTGATGATGACGAGCAGCAGGTTGTGATCCGCGTTCAGACGCTCCATCACCGGCGTTGCCGCCTGCTGAAAGCCAAGCTGCCACGGCTCAGCAAGTCCGATAGTTTCCGCCATTGCGGGAGCAGAGAAACATGCGGCAAGAGAGGCTAGAATAAAGCGAATTTTAGTCATGATAACCTTATCAGATGTAATGAATGAGGGGTTTGCGGTTTTGTACCGCGCTTTATGCTTGCTTGCAATCTTTTTTCGCGGCAATCTTAGCATAGTTAAACAAAAAAATCTAGACTGGTGAGTATGAATAGCCCCACCCCGGAATCTCTTTTCTTTTCAGGCACCAGCCTCGAGCAGGCGCGGGCGCAGCATCTGGTTTCATCCGCCCTTGCTGGCATGGATGATGGCGAGCTGTTTTTAGAATACATCCAGTCTGAGTCGCTCGCCTTTGATGATGGCCGCCTGAAAAACGCCAGCTTTAATACCGCGCAGGGCTTTGGCCTTCGCAGCGTGCTGGGCGAGGCCACCGCCTATGCGCATGCCTCAGACATCAGCGAAGCAGCGCTTGCCCGCGCTGCGCAGACCGTGCGCGCGGTGAACCATGGCCAGAAATCCGTTCACGCCAGCATTAAGCCTGCCTTCGGCACCAATCATAAGCTTTACCGCGATATTAATCCGCTGAAAGAAGTGCCGTTTGAGACGAAAGTCTCGCTGCTGCAGGAGATTGATGCGTATCTGCGCGGCAAGGATGCGCGCGTGAAGCAGGTTTCCGCGTCTATTTCCGGCCAGTGGCAGGCCGTGCACATCATGAAAGCAGATGGCAGCGCGGCCAGCGATATCCGCCCGCTGGTGCGCGTGAATGTTAGCGTGATTGTGGAAGAAAACGGCCGGCGGGAATCCGGCTCCAGCGGCGCCGGCGGCCGCGTGGCTTATGCTGAGTATATCAGTGAAGGAGGCTGGAAAAAACTGGCGGATGAGGCGCTGCGCCAGGCACTCGTGAATCTCGAATCGATTCCCGCGCCGGCCGGTGAAATGCCGGTGGTGCTGGGAAATGCATGGTGCGGCGTGCTGCTGCATGAGGCGATCGGCCACGGGCTGGAAGGCGATTTCAACCGCAAAGGCACCTCAGCCTTTGCTGGCCTGATGGGCAAACAAGTGGCGAGCAAGGGCGTCACCATCGTCGATGACGGCACGATTGCCGATAAACGCGGCTCTCTTTCTATCGATGATGAAGGCACCCCCACCTCGCGCACCACGCTGATTGAGGACGGCATCCTGGTGGGCTATATTCAGGATCGCCTGAATGCTCGCCTGATGAATATGCGCGCCACCGGCAATGGCCGCCGCGAAAGTTTCGCGCACCAGCCGATGCCGCGCATGACCAATACCTATATGTTAAACGGCAGCGACACGCGCGAATCCATGATCGCGTCCGTAAAGCGCGGTATTTACGCGGCACATTTTGGCGGCGGGCAGGTCGATATCACCTCCGGCAAATTTGTCTTCTCAGCCTCCGAGGCCTACATGATTGAGGATGGCAAAATCACCTCGCCGCTGAAGGGCGCAACGCTGATCGGCAACGGCCCCGACTGTCTCACTAAAGTACGCGCCATCGGAAATGATACGGCGCTCGATGACGGTGTCGGCACCTGCGGCAAAGCCGGCCAGTCCGTGCCGGTCGGCGTCGGGCAACCCTCGCTGCTGATTGATGCGATGACGGTGGGCGGCACGCAGATGTAGCCGTGATCCTCGAACCTTATGGCACGAGATCCGCCTTCGCTAAAGCTACGGCGAGATGACGGGAGCCTAAGCGGCATAGCCGCTAAGCCTTGCCGTCAATTATGACAGTTCGATGACAGTTTGGTTACGGAACTGTGAAGATTGCATCCGATCGCGTTTTAGCATTTGTGCTCCATCCTGTTTTCGATAGAATGAACTCATAAGGAACATAAATTATGAGCAAAAATATGATAGACATTGATCCAGCAGCTATCGTCTTCAACACAGATAGTGTTGACATGATTCGTACCGGCGGCTCACTTGTTGCACGCGGTGCACACAGCTCTGATATGTCTGGTAGTTTATTTCCGTCAGCAACCGAGATGTCTATTTCCCCAGGACGCACGGCTGGCAAATAGTAGAAATTTCTTCAGCTATAGTAACAAAAAGCGGCCTTCGGGTCGCTTTTTTTGTGGATGATATCCCCCCGCTTGGGAGTAAGACAAAAAGGTTTCCCCTTGGATAACCTCGTCATACCCCGAATTTTCTTTAGAAAATTCTAGGGGTATCCAGCGACATAAAACTGGATTGCCCTAGAATCGCAAGCGATTCGGGCAATGACGAAAAAATGGTGGGGCGAAGCAGCAAGAGGGTTTTTATTTACAATTCGCCCATTTTCAGGTTACTATCAGGCTATTACGCACCAAACGGGCGAAAGTTAGGCATGTCCACAAAATGGAGTTCCCAGATACTCGGTCGCGGCTCGGTCAATTTCGATGACCTGCTGAAGGATGAGTATTCGATCATTCTGCTGCAGGGTAAGAACACCTTCGGCGATATGATCTATTGCTATGTGAAGGTGACGCTGCCGAACATGAAGAAATTGCAAGCCGCGCTGAAAATGGGCGGCACTTTCAGCCCAAGTGATTTCGGTGAGGTGATCGCCGCCGCCAAAGGCCAGCCGAGCGCCGAAGTCAAAGCGGAAATCGGCCGGCTTTACCCGATGCTCGACACGCCGGAGATAATGCATCGCGCCGTCGCCGCCGCCGCTGCTGAGAAAAAAGGCTGGGATGAATTTTAGGGATTGGTAATTTGGCACTAGGCATTAGAAGAAAATGCTTGCTTCCCTAATCCCCAATGCCTAATCCCTAAAGCCTATGCTCCCCTTCCCCAACATCGACCCTATTGCGCTTGAGCTAGGCCCGCTGGCCATCCGCTGGTATTCGCTGGCTTACATTGGTGGCATTCTGCTGGGCTGGTGGATCATTGTTCGCGAGCTGGCGGCGCGGCCGCTCGAAAACTTAAGCAAAAAAGCGATCGACGACATGATCGTCTGGGCGATTCTGGGCATTATGCTGGGCGGCAGACTCGGCTACTGCCTGTTTTATAAACCATCTTACTACCTCGAAAATCCGCTGGAAATCCTTCAGCTCTGGCAGGGCGGCATGTCTTTCCACGGCGGCTTTGCGGGCTTTGTGCTCGCGTTTTACCTGTTTTGCAGGAAATATAAGGTGCGTTTTTTGGCTCTCATGGATTTAATGGCCTGCGTCGCGCCAATCGGCATCGGGCTTGGCCGCATCGCCAATTTCATCAATGGTGAGCTTTACGGCCGCGTGACCGATTCACCGCTCGGCATGATCTTCCCACATAGCGACGGCCAGCCACGTCACCCCAGCCAGCTTTACGAGGCTTTTTCCGAAGGGCTGATTTTATTCATACTCATGATGTGCTTACTCAAACTATCCACAATGCGAAGCCGCGTCGGCGCCTTGTCTGGCCTGTTTTGTATCGGTTACGGAATAGCCCGCATTACTTGCGAATTTTTCCGCGAGCCGGACGCCTATCTTGGCTTCCTCTTTGCCGGCGCAACGATGGGGCAGCTGCTGAGTATTCCGATGATTTTCATCGGTATCTATTTGATCTGGAAATCATCCCCCTCACCCGCCGCTTCGCGTCTTCCCTCTCCCCGTCGGGGAGAGGGTTAGGGTGAGGGGGCGATGAACGAGCTACTTACCATCATCAAGGAACGCATCGACGAAAACGGCCCCATTCCGGTTTCGGAATATATGAGCCTGTGTCTCGCTCATCCCGAGCATGGCTACTACATGAAGCGTGACCCGCTCGGAAAGGATGGCGATTTTATTACGTCACCGGAAATCTCTCAGGTTTTTGGGGAATTGCTGGGTCTTTGGATCGCAAACCAGTGGGAAAAGCAAGGAAGGCCGAAAGCCACCCTGCTTGAAATGGGCCCCGGGCGCGGCACGCTGATGGTCGACGCGCTGCGCGCTACCCGTAATATCAAGGGATTTCATGATGCGATTTCAGTGCGCTTACTCGAAATCAGCCCGGCGCTGAAGCAAAAGCAATGGCAGGCGCTGGCCGGTAAACATCCGGATATTGGCTGGCTGGAGACGATCGATTCGCTTCCGGAAATGCCTATGTTTTTCCTCGCCAACGAATTTTTCGATGCCCTGCCGATTCGGCAGTTTGCATGGCAAAATGAGAAGTGGCATGAGCGTTATGTTGGAATGGACGGCGATCAACTTAAGTTCGTCATTCCCGCGAAAGCGGGAATCCAGCCATCAAAAAAACTGGATCCCCGCTTTCGCGGGGATGACGGCGCTATCATAGAAGTCTGTGAATCAGCATTAATAATTCTCAACACTCTTGCTCACCATATCACGAAACATAGCGGCGCTGGCCTTATCATTGATTACGGCTATCTGGAGGGCAGCGGCGATACGCTGCAAGCGATGCGCCGCCACCAGTATTTTGAGATATTTTCAAAGCCCGGCAGCGCCGATCTCACTGCCCATGTTGATTTTACCGCCCTGAAAGAAGCGGCGGAAAAAGCCGGCGCCAAAACCTTCGGCGCCGCGCCGCAGGGACGCTTCCTGATGAAAATCGGCGCCGGCCAGCGCACACAGAAACTCTGTGCAAATGCCAGTAGCGAGCAAAGCAAGGAGCTCATCTCCGGCCTAGATCGACTTGCCTCCCCCGAAAAAATGGGCGAGCTATTTAAGGTGCTGGCGATATTGCCGCCTGAAACCAGCCATGCAGAGGGGTTTTAGCCCGTCATCCTGTGGGGCGCGCCAGCGCCAGCAAAGGATCCTGCGCTCAAATGCGTTGCATTTGCCGCAGGATGACGCAAGAATCACGAAATGCTCCTTCCCTTAACCGCCCCAAGCCTTAACCTTTCCCATATCCGCCACGGATTTTTCAGCCGAAATGGCGGCGTGAGCCACGGCCTGTATGCGTCGCTAAATTGCGGCCCTGGCTCGGGCGATAACTTGGAGCATGTTGGCAAAAATCGGCTGCGTGTAAGCCAGCACATGGGCGCGCCGGTGATCACCTGCCATCAGGTTCATAGTAGCGAAGTGGTGACCGTCAGGGCGCCATGGGAGCAAAAAGACGCACCGCAGGCCGATGCGATGGTCACCGCCACATCCGGCATCGCGCTGGGCATTCTGACCGCCGATTGCCTGCCGGTGCTGTTTGCCGACCGTAAGAAGCCCATCATCGGCGCGGCGCATGCCGGTTGGAAAGGCGCTTTCACTGGTGTTCTGGAAAACACCCTAGCCGCGATGAAGAGCTTAGGCGCCAGCGAGATTGCCTGCGCCATTGGCCCGGCCATTTCGCAGCCCTCCTACGAAGTCGGTTCAGAATTTTACGAACGCTTCGCTGGATATCAACAATTCTTCCTCCCCTCCTCGCGCGAGGGGCATTTTCTTTTCGACCTCAAAGGCTATGCTTTGCAGCGGCTCAAAAATGCTGGCATCGAGGCAGAACTGCTTGACCGCGATACCTGTTTTGAAGATGATAGCTTCTTCAGCTTCCGCCGCGCCACCCTGATGGGCGAGCGCGGTTACGGCAGGCAGGTTTCGGTAATAACACTCACATAGCCGTCATCCCCGCGAAAGCGGGGATCCAGCTTATGAAGACGCAAAATACCTACTGACATTTTGCTTCACTGGATCCCGGATAAATTTTTCTGCTGAAAAATTTTTCGGGATGACAATAAAGGATTATTATGACTCTCATACCCTTTGATGATCGCGATGGCTGGATCTGGTTTAATGGGCAGATGGTGCCGTGGCGCGAAGCGAAAGTGCATGTGCTGACGCATGGCCTTCATTATGGTTCCTGCGTATTCGAGGGCGAGCGCGCTTACGGGGGTAAGATTTTCAAAAGCCGCGAGCATGCCGAGCGGCTGCACAAATCTGGCGAACTACTTGGCTTTAAGATTCCCTTCAGCGTTGATACGCTGATCAAAGCAAAAGAAGAGGTGATCGCTAAAAATAATCTTGTGGATGCGTATCTCAGGCCGGTGGCGTGGCGCGGCAGCGAGATGATGGCGGTGTCCGCGCAGCAGACCAAAATCCATGTCGCCATCGCCGCGTGGCAGTGGCCGAGCTATTTCGGAAGCGAAGCCAAAGAAAAAGGCCTGCGCCTGCAGGTGGCGCGCTGGGCACGCCCGGCGCCCAACACCGCCCCCACCGCCAGCAAAGCCGCAGGCTTATACATGATCTGCACCGTCAGCAAACACGAAGCGGAAGCTGCAGGCTATAACGATGCGCTGATGTATGATTATCGCGGCTTTGTCGCGGAAGCCACCGGTGCCAATGTATTTTTCATGATGGATGGCAAACTGCACACGCCGACGCCGGATTGTTTCCTGGACGGCATCACCCGCCGCACGGTGATTGAGCTTGCACGCCAGCACAACATCGAGCTCATCGAGCGCCACATCAAGCCCGAAGAGCTGAAAAATACGACCGAAGCGTTCCTCACCGGCAGCGCCGCCGAGGTCACACCGATTGGCCAGATTGGCGAGCACCAGTTCAAAGTCGGCGAGGCCACCAAGCTGCTAATGAAGGCTTATCAGCAAGCTGTGAGCTATTAACCCACTTCTTGCCCGCCGTTTCTTTCAGTAAAAACTTCTGTCCTTCTTTTCAGAGCAGCTTTTGTATGTTCGCCCATTTCCGGCTTGATCGCGTTATTAATACCTAGGGATTGTTTTATTAAATCTTGGTCGACATTATTTTTATTCATGATTCCATAGGTTTCCATCGTTGCTAGTGCAGCGACAAGATCCTCTTTATTATATTGACTATATAGCCCGGAATCTCCGCTTTTAATCGCTTTAAGAATTAACTCCGCAGCAAAAATCCTTCTTTTTTCTTCTTCCGTATAATGATTCATGTATTTTTGATTGCTTAGTTCGTCTATCAGCTTAGTATTTTCTTGATAAGCCGCTGCATTAAACAAAAGCCCTTCAATCTCTTCTCTTTTAAACTGCGTTCCCATGGTTACTCCGTGCAAATAATTTAGAAATTAACGCTGTGATTCTAGCTACAGTTAATAGCGATTGAATAGACCAATATAGCGTTTTTATTCAAAATTCACAGAACTGTAATAATTCCGGATTCACCCTAATTCAAATATTTCCAGCCGGTCTTGATGTAGGCATAGCCGGTGATGAGTGTCAGAATGGCGGCGAGCCAGAGGAAGATGCGCCCGAGCACTTCGCCGTGCAGCCAGTCTGGGCCGCCCGCGCCCAGAAGCAGCAGGAAAATCGCCGCCATCTGCACCGCCGTTTTCCATTTCGCCAGCTTGGAAACGGGCACGCTGACACGAATCTCAGCAAGGAACTCGCGCAGGCCGGAAACTAAAATTTCGCGGCAGACGATGGCAATCGCCGGAATAATATCAGCGCGCGTAGTATCATCAGTGTTGGACTGTACGAGGAGCAAGAGCGCGGTCGCCACCAGCAGCTTATCGGCAATCGGATCAAGAAAGCGCCCGACGGCTGATTCCACCTGCCATTTACGCGCCACATAACCATCCAGCCAGTCGGTGATGCAGGCGAGCAAAAACAAACCCGACGACAGCCAGAAACCCCAATTGCCTTTCAGGAAAAATACCAGCACGAGCAGCGGTATCACCGCGATGCGGAAATAGGTGAGGTAGTTGGGGAGGTTTTTGATCCAGCCCCGCCGTATGGCGGGGTCCGGTTCTTTATTTAGTTCCATCATGTTTCCTTCATCACCTTGACCAGACCCCGCAATGAATGCGGGGTTCTCATTCAAACACCCTCACATTTTTCGGCCGGACATACAGCCTATCATGCTTGCTAATGGCCAGCTGGTCAATAATCGCTTTCGGCACTTCCGCCTGAATGATGCTGCCGTTGCTACGCTGCATTTCAAGCTTGGCGAGTGAGCCTGCGGGGTTCATGTGAATCACCGTCGCCGGAATATATTCATGCTCGCCTTCTGGCTCTTTGGTCACAAACATCTCGTGCGGCCGCGCATACATTTTCACCGGCACGCCGCGCTCTTTAAGCGCTGCGCGCACCTTGCCACGCGCGCTGGCTTTGCGGGTGATTTCGGGCATGGGCAGCAAGGCATCCGGCAACCATTTACGAATCCCCCCAAGCCAGCCCTCTTCTTTTGCCACCGGCGCGCTGCTCGTTTTCGCTTCCCATAAATCATCTTCAGCGAGATGGGTGGCGCCGCTTGCATCTTTCCAGCCAAGAAACTCGTTATAGTTGCCAAGAAAGTCATACACAAAACCGTTCGCCGGTGTGTGATAGACCTCCTCCGGCGTGCCGGTCTGCTCAATTTTCCCGGCGTTCATCACCACCACACGATCCGCCACTTCCATGGCCTCTTCCTGGTCATGGGTAACAAAAATCGTGGTGATATGCAGCTCGTCATGCAGCCTTCTCAGCCAGCGCCGAAGTTCTTTTCGCACTTTCGCATCCAGCGCGCCAAACGGCTCATCCAGCAGCAGGAGCTTCGGCTCCACTGCGAGCGCCCGCGCGAGCGCCACACGCTGGCGCTGGCCGCCGGAAAGCTGGCTGGGGTAGCGGTCATAAAAATTATCAAGATGCACCAGCCTGAGCAGATTCATCACGCGCTCGGTGATCTGCTCGTAAGGCAACCGCTCGCGCTTTGGCTTCACACGCAGGCCAAAGGCCACATTCTCAAACACCGTCATGTGGCGAAACAGCGCATAATGCTGGAAAACAAACCCGACTTTACGTTCACGCACATGCTGGTGGGTGGTGTCGATGCCATGCACCAGCACCTTGCCGCTATCGGGCACATCGAGGCCAGCGATCATGCGCAGCAGCGTGGTTTTACCGCTGCCCGACGGCCCCAGCAGCGCCACCAGCTCGCCTTCTTTAACAGCAAGATCAACGCCAGCCAGCGCATGAAAATCGCCGAAGGATTTGTGAATAGCTAAAAGCTCAATAGTCATACATGACCTACGTAACACAGCATGGCGGTGCTTGTCACTTACAAGCGCCCCTGCTCCAGTGCCTCGCGTAGAATATGCTCAACGCGCACGCTATAGCCCAAACCGGATTTTTTTAGCGCCTGCACAATATCCTGACTTAAACGAAACGTCGTGTTCACCTTGGGCATCGCCGCTTTTGGCCTTCCGCGCGTGCGTTTCCACGCCGAAGCCAACTCTGGGAACGCCTCGTTAAATGGCTTGGCTTCGCGGAACATTTTGTCTGTCCACTGCGGATTATCCGCATCAGGCTTTGTAGCATCAGTTTTTTTCTTTTTCATAACAACTCTCCTCTCGTTTATTGGCTTTACGCAGGCTGATGATGCGCATCGTTTCACCCCTTGGCGTAAACGTCACAGCGTAGATGCGCCTACGATACGGAACCAAAGCGCAGACACGCAGCTCGCTATAATCCTTGCGCGTATCGCGCCATGTCAGCGCCTCTGGCCATTCAAAATCCCGAGCCATATCAAATGACAGGCCGCGCTCATTGATATTGGCCGCGTTTTTACGCGGATCATACTCAATTTCCATGAATTTATGCTACAGCAAATAATCGCACCTGTCCAGCGTTAATGATCTTGCGGGCTTTCTTTTGATCTCGCCTCAACCGCGTATTTTAGCAACAACGTGAGCACCGCAAGCAGGCTGAGCAGCGACGCGACCGCAAACGCCGCCACAAAATTATACTCATTATAAAGAATTTCCACATGCAGTGGCACGGTGTTGGTCTGCCCTTTGATGTGGCCGGAAACGACCGACACCGCGCCAAACTCGCCCATCGCCCGCGCATTACACAGCAGCACGCCGGAGAGCAGCGCCCATTTGATGTTGGGCAGTGTAATGCTGATAAAGGTTCTAAAACCCGATGCACCAAGCAAAATTGCCGCTTCTTCCTCTTCGCTGCCTTGCTCTTCCATCAGCGGAATCAGCTCACGCGCCACAAACGGGAAGGTGACAAAAATGGTGGCAATCACCAGGCCGGGCACCGCAAAAATAATCTGAATATCATTTGCGGCAAGCCAGTCACCCAGCGCCGAATGCGCGCCGAACAGCAGTACATAAATCAGGCCGGAAATCACCGGCGAGACTGAAAATGGCAAATCGATAAAGGTGATAAGCAGGCGCTTGCCGACAAATTCATATTTCGCAATCGCCCAGGAAGCGCAGAGGCCAAACACCACATTAAACGGCACCGCAATCGCCGCCACCAGCAAGGTCAGCTGAATCGCAGAGATGGCGTGACGGTGAGCCAGCGCATCGCCATACGCCTCCCAGCCCTTGGCAAACGCCTCGGCAAATACTGCCGCCAGTGGCAGCGCCACCAGCGCAAGCATGAAGCTAAGTGCGATCATGATAAGTATCGCACGAATGATCCATGACTCGGTTGTTAGCTTAGACATTGCCATTGCTCCATTCGTCATTGCGAGCGTAGCGAAGCAATCCAGCTTGAATTTTTCTGGGTTGCTTCGTCGTTTTCACTCCTCGCAATGACAAGTTTTGAGTCATCGCAGCGCCCTCTTTTGCAGCCAGTTAATCACAAGCAGCAGCACAAAGGATGCCATGAGCATCACACACGCGATCGCGGTCGCGCCCGCCACGTCATATTGCTCCAGCTTCACGACAATGAGCAGCGGCACAATTTCCGACACGCCGGGAATATTGCCCGCAATAAAAATCACCGAGCCATACTCGCCGAGCGCCCGCGCAAACGCCATGGCAAAGCCGGTCGCAAGCGCCGGCAGCAGCGAAGGCAGCAGCACACGCGTAAATACCTGCCGGCGCGAGGCGCCAAGGCTCACCGCCGCCTCTTCCACCTCGCGGTCGATATCTTTCAGCACAGGTTCGACCGTGCGCACGACAAAGGGCAGCCCGACAAACACCAGCGCTACAAAAATGCCCAGCGGTGTGAAGGCGACCTTGATGCCAAGCTCGTTAAGCGGAGCGCCAAGCCAGCCGCTGGGGCCATAAAGCGTGGCGAGCGCGATGCCTGCCACCGCTGTCGGCAATGCAAAAGGCAAATCCACCATCGCATCTAAAATTTTTCGGCCAGCAAAGCGGTAGCGCACCAGTACCCACGCGAGAATCAGCCCAAACAATGCATTCACCACAGCCGCCGCCAGCGCAAGGCCAAAGCTCACCTTGTAAGCATGCATCACCCGATCGCCGCTGATCGCCTTCATGATCTCCGGCCAGCTAAGCGTAGCCGTTTTCAAAAATAATCCCGCAAGCGGAATCACCACCACCAAGAGCAGCGCCACGAGTGTGAACGCCATGGTGATGCCAAAGCCCGGCAGAATGGAAGGTTGTTTGAGTTTGGGAAATGAAATACTCATAAAGATAGGATAGTGGAATTTTCTAGATTCGTCGATAAACTCGTCATTCCCGCGACCTGGCTACGCCGTCGGCATTTCTCTACACTGATGGATTTAACCAATGCTACGCCAAGGCGAGAAGCGGGAATCCAGCGCATTAAATAAACGCCAAAAGTCTACTGACTTTTAGCTATTCTGGATCCCGGATAAATTTTGCTCCTGCAAAATTTTCCGGGATGACGGCAACATCCTCAATCATCAGCTGCGCCGTCACATTACCATTCCAATGATTTTCCTTGAGATGGCCGATCAGCTGGATCTCCTTGCCGCGCGAAGAAAGCAGGCTATCGCCGAGCTTGGTGCCCACCGCGCGAAAGGCAATCGCATTCAGGCGGGCGTTGCTCAGGCGATCAATCAGCAATGTGCGCACATGCTGCTCACCCACAATTTCCGGCTTTAAGTTCACCGCATGCTCCACCATCAGCCGCACCGAGGGGTTACCCTGCCCGAACGGCTCCAGCTGTTTTAGAGTGTCAATCAGCTGGGTGGTCGCGCCGCCCACTGCTACGCGTGCATCAATACGGTAATGGCGGCTACGCGAAATATCGCCGGCTTGGCGGCGAATATGATCGCCAAGGAATTGTTCCAGCTGCGGAATATGTTCTTGCTTAACCGTAAATCCCGCTGCCATTGCATGGCCGCCGCCTGCCACCAGCAGGCCGCTGCCAAGCGCCGCAATCACCGCTGCGCCCAAATCCACCCCCGTCACCGAACGCGCCGAAGCCTTGCCAATACCCTCCGCGAGCGCAATCACCGCGCAGGGCACGTTAAAGCGTTCTTTCACCCTGCCCGCCACAATGCCGATGACCCCCGGGTGCCACCCCTCGCCGGAAAGCAGCAGCACCGGCGCATCCTGCGGCGCGCGCTCGGCCATCATCATGGCTTCTTCCAGCACACCTGCCTCAATCGCTCGGCGTTCTTCGTTGTAGCGCTCCAGCTCGCCGGCAAGCTGTTTTGCTTCTTCCTCATCTTCTGTGGTGAGGATGCGCACACCGAGATCCGATTTGCCCACACGCCCACCCGCATTAATGCGCGGCCCTAAAATAAAGCCGCAGTGGTAAGCCGCAAGCTGGCCATCCGAACGCGCGGTCTGAAGTAGCGTGCTAATACCGATATTTTGCTTGGCCGCCATCACCCTCAGCCCCTGCTTAACCAGCGCACGGTTAGCGCCTATCAGCGGCACCACATCCGCCACCGTGCCCAGCGCGACGATGTCGAGGAGTTGCTTCAGGTCAGGCTCAACAGAACCCTCACCCCGCCCCTCTCCCTGGTAGGGAGAGGGAGATGTAAGTTCCTTCTCCCTTCTAGGGAGAAGGTTAGGATGAGGGTTTTGTGGGGAGGAAAAGTGGCCGGACTCCCTTAATTTCCTATTCACCGCCACACACAGGAGGAATGCCACCCCAACCGCCGCAAGGTAAGTGTGTGTAGAAGTTTCATCGAGCCGGTTCGGGTTCACCAGCGCCAGGCATTTCGGTTTTTTCGCCTCGCCCTGATGATGATCGACCACAATCACATCGAGGCCTGCCTCATGCGCTGCCTCCAGCGGGGCGAAGGAAAGCGTGCCGCAATCCACCGTAATCACAAGACTAGCGCCCCGCTCTTTCAGCGACAGCAGCCCGGGCGCGTTGGGGCCATAACCTTCTTTCATGCGATCAGGAATATAGACGAGCGGGCTGAGGCCAAGCGCGCGGAAATAGCGCATCAAGAGCGCGGAGGACGTCGCGCCGTCCACATCATAATCGCCCCAGATGGCGATGGTTTCCCCCGCCAGCACCGCCGCCGCCACGCGCTCTGCTGCTACCTCCATATCCAGTAAATGTGCAGGATCAGGCAGCGTTGCCTTCAGGCTCGGATGAAGGAAATCATGCACAGCCTCTGAGGCAATCCCCCGCGAAACAACAATCCGTGCAAGAATTTCCGGCAGGTCGTGCGTGCGCATCAGCTGTTGCACCTCATGCTCCGGCGCTTCGGTGAATTGCCATATCGCGCCGGTCGCGGAAGGGCGATGATTGGATGGTTCGATAACGCGATCATTAGGCGATATTGCATGACGCATAAAATATGTTTACCCTGTTTTCATACTCTAATTCAGGATCCCCGCTTTCGCGGGGATGAAGATTATGCCCCGCGACGTCATCACACCCAATATTGACTATATCCGCAAGCTCTACGCGCCGCAAGACAGCTTGCTGGCCAGTATCGCCGAAACATTAAAAAAGCTGGATATCGCCTGGCAGGTAGGCCCCGAGGAGGGCAAGCTGCTGCAGCTGCTAATTCGCCTGTGCGGCGCGCGGCGCGTGGTGGAAATCGGCACGCTGGCGGGCTATTCCACCATCTGGATGGCGCGGGCGCTTCCCGAGGGCGGGCAGATTTTTACCATCGGCAAAGACCCAGAGCATAACGCCATGGCGAAGCATTTTTTTGACCAGTCTGATGTGGCAGAGCGCATCACCCTGCTGGAGGGCGACGCGCACCTGATCCTGCCGGTGCTTTCCAAACAAGCGCCTTACGATATGGTGTTTATCGATGCCGATAAAATCAGCTACCCGGATTATCTGGATTGGGCAGAGGAACATATCCGCCCCGGCGGGCTGATTGTGGCGGATAACACGCTGCTGTTTGATGCCGTGGCGCTGGATGCACCGCCGCCCGGCATTGCCCCCAAAACATGGCAGGCGATGCGCAGCTTCAACGAACGCCTCGCGGATAAAAATAAGTTTATGTCGATTATGATTCCGACGGCGGAAGGAATAAGCGTGGCGATCAAATCCCCGCTTTAAGCGGGGATCTTGTCGATGATGAGGGCACGAAGATCTACAGGGTCCCTGCTTTCGCAGGGACGTTGGCTCAATACCCGAGCACGTCCAGAATTTCTTCCAGCTCATCCACCACGTGATAGTAAGTCGCCACTTCCGTTTTAGCGAATTTCTGCTCGATGATATTTTTCATGAGCGCAATCAATGGATCCCAGTAGCCCTGATAGTTAAAAATCACCACGGGCTTATCGTGCAGTAGCAGCTGCTTCCATGTTAAAATCTCGAACATCTCATCCATCGTGCCGAAGCCGCCGGGGAACACAATAAATGCATCCGAGCGGTCAAACATGTTTTGTTTGCGCTCGTGCATGGTGTTCACGATGATGATTTCGGTGAGCGACTGATGCTCGTTTTCGATGTTGCGGAGCGACACCGGAAACACACCGGTCACATGGCCGCCGGCTTTCATGGTGGCGTTGGCCACCGCGCCCATCACACCGCAATCACCGCCGCCATAGACCAGCGTGATGTCGCGCGAGGCGAGCAACCTTCCAAATTCAGCACCGGCTTCAAGGAATTTTTTATCAACCGCGTTCGATGCGCCGCAAAAGACGCACAAAGACTTATTTTTTTTCATTACATTTCCAGTGTTGTCATCCTGAGCGAACCCCACACCTATTGCGGGGGAAGCCGAAGGATCTTAAAAAAGATGCCTCGGCTACGCTCGGCATGACATTAAGTTGATTATCTGCCAAACTACAACTTTATTTTACGCTCGCAAAGGTTACTTTTTCGTGAAAATTGTAAAAACGATTGTGATTACAGGGGCTAGCAGCGGCCTTGGGGCGGCTCTTGCCAGAGCCTATGCCCGCCCGGGGGCGCAGCTACACCTTTTTGGCCGAAACGCTGAGCGACTCACGCAAATCGCCAATCTTTGCGCGGAAAATGAGGCGCGAGCCGAGATTCACACGATAGATGTCACCGATAGAGGCGCCATGAAAGAGCGCCTGCTTGCCATTGATAGGCAAACACCGATTGATCTCGTCATCGCGAATGCCGGTATCTCCGCCGGCACCGGCGGCACCACCGAAGATAACGAGCAGGTGCGGCGCATCTTTGCCACCAACGTGGACGGTGTGCTGAACACCATCCAGCCGCTGATTGAACATATGGTCGCGCGAAAGCGCGGGCAGATCGCCATCATCAGCTCGCTTGCGGGCATCCGCGGCCTGCCCTCCTGCCCCGCCTACAGCGCCAGTAAAGCCTCCGTACGGTATTATGGCGAGGCACTGCGAGGTGTTTTAGGTAAACATGGGGTGCGCGTCAATGTTGTCTGCCCCGGCTATATCGACACGCCGATGACGCGTGTGAATGATTTTCCGATGCCGCTGATGATGAGCGCCGACAAAGCCGCCTCTATCATCATGCACCGGCTAGGAAAAAACCATTCGCGCATCGCCTTCCCGCTGGCACTCCACACGCCGATCTGGCTGCTTTCCTGCCTGTCACCAGCGCTGACCGACTGGTTTTTCGCCCGCCTTCCTGCTAAACCTGCATGCAAAACCACATCTCTGTGACTCAGTGCTTTTAGTTATCAGCTACGGCGAAATAAAAAGCCCTTCTCGATTACTGCAGAGAAGGGCTTGAAATCGTCGTTAACTTATAAAGCTAGAATCAGTATTACTCGCCGCAATAAATATACTCTACGGTTTCTGATGTGGTTCCAGTTTTTTCCACAACAATTTCACCGGTTGCGTTAACTTGGCCAGGGAATTCTATAGATTGCATGAGAGCCGTCCCTTGAAATGCAGTAAAAAGTCCAGCGCGCACCTCATTGCAATAGTTAGCAGGATCTGAACCTATATCTGGGTTATAAACTTCAACTTTTCTCACGGGGTAAACGATAATATCCGTCCATGCTATTGGTTCATAGGAAATTATAGCGCGCTGACCCGAATCATCTGTTTCATAATAAACCGCTGCAAAAGAAATGTCCTCTGATTGCCCACTGCCGCTGCTGCATTCCTCTGGGGAATAGCCGGCACATCCGCCGAAAGGATAGCCCGCCATGGCATTGTGGCCACCAACGGTTGATAAAATAGCCGATGCAGCACATAGCACGGCTGCGAATGTTTTTTTCATAAATCACCCTTTTTGTTGATTAATACGTCAATCAGCACCCAATAGCCCAGTTATGCTTCAGCCAGATCTTGGCAGAATGTTGAATGAAAAATAAACATAGCGAATTATTGTGACAAATTGATGACACAAAAATGAAGGTTTTGTGACAACACGACTAAAGACAGGGCGATTTAATAATGGCCAACCCCTTTGATTTGTCATCCCCGCGACCTGGCTACGCCATTGGCATTTCTCAACACGGGAAATGTTTGCCAAGGCTACGCCAAGGCGAGAAGCGGGGATCCAGTAGCGCCGGGTCTGCGGCGCAATAGACCTACCTGTTCCAACATTTTTATACCGCGCCCATGGCGCTTTTGCTGGATTCCGGGTCAATCCCGGAATGGCGAAACTTTGATAGCTAAACCAATGGCAGCTTCATGAGGCTGCTCATGCGGGCGAGGATCGCGCGGCAGCGATGGTAAAGCTCCGGGTTTCCAAGCATCTGGGGCTCCAGCTCCGCCGGATACTGGCTCGTGATAATCTCCTCAAGGCCGGAAAGTAGTGCATCATCCGCGAGCACATTCACGCTCGCTTTCACCTGCGCGATCTGCACCTCATCCATCACCACACGCAGGCGCAGGCAGGCAGGCCCGCCGCCATTATTCATGCTTTGGCGCAAATCAGCAAAGCGAATATCATCAATCGGATTGGTCGCATCTTGGCGCAGCCGCTCCATCACACGCGCCGCCTTGCCGGCGTATAAATCCCGCGTTTCGGTGGGCGCGATAATCGTCATCCCACCATCTGGGCGGGTGATAATCTGGCTGTTGAAAAAATAGGTATGCACCGCCTCTTCCACCTCCAGCTGCGCGCGGGATATGACAAGGGCATACATCGCCTCACCAGTCAGGCGCTGGTAGTGGTCGCTGATGCGCTGAATATCTGCCATGCCACCGGCATAAGACGATTCATGCGCGAGCAGCACATTGCCATTCGAAACCGCAATCACATCATTGTGAAACACGCCGCTGCGAATCACATCCGGGTGTTGCTTGATAAACAGCGCACGCTCTGCCGGCACCTCGTGCTGGCGCGTGATTTCCTGAAAAGCCGATAAGGTCTGGCGCGCAGTGGGCGGGTCATCCTTGCTGCCATCCGCGCCATACACATACACATTGAGTCCGGAAGCGGAATGATTCGGCGCAAGGCGCATATGGTTCGCCGCGCCCTCGTCTCGAACCCCCCGGCCTGCGTCCAGCGGTGCGTGCACCTGCGCATGCGGCACAGTTTTAAAAATGGCGCTGAGCACACGGTGCGTATCGGCTGCTTCAATTCGCCGGTGCAGGTTGGTGTGCAGGTTGGCAACCGTAAGGTGCAGCTTGCCGCCGGTGCTGTCGCTCGCGGCCGTCACGGTGGCCGCGTTGGCTGTCCACATCGCTGAGCTGGAGGTCATTTTTTCAAGCAGCGCCGGCTTTTGCCGCGCGGCCTCACGTATCACCTCATCATCGCTGCCGGAAAAATGCTCGCGCAGCACAGGTAGGTGCGGCCTGAGCTGCGGCGGCAGCACCGCCGCCACCACGCCCAGCGAACGCAGCAGGCGTACCAGCTCAAGCGCTTGTAATGCAGCCTGCTTTGGGCTAGAAACAGAACCACGGTTAAGGCTGGAGGCAACGTTATCGCCGGAAAGCCCGCCGTAATTATGGGTGGGGCCGGGAAGCCCTACCAAAATCACTTCTTGCGTGCGCGTATTCATGAGCCCTACCACACACCTGCTTGAGACAATTTTCAACCACGATTTTTCACGCCTTGAAAAACCACAGGATTTTCAGCGCTTTTTCTTTGATACGGCGCTGGATCTTGAGGAGCTTGAGCGCGTTTTTGCCCATATTGAGCCGCAGACGCTCACGATTGGTGGCCGCGAAATTGGCGCTGCAATGCGGATCAAAGGCCACGAAACACCGGCGCAGCCTTTTTGCATTCTGGCGCAGCTGCATGGCAACGAACCGGCGGGGCTGGCCGGTATTTTGATGGCGATGGCGCTGTCTGAGGCAGGGCTTTTAAAGCAGGATGTGGTGGCGATGATCGGCAATCCGCTGGCCGCGAAACAATATTTTGAAGCATGGCGCAAAGCCCCCGAAAGTCGGCAGGAAACGCGCGATGCCTATCGCTGCGGCGTCGCAGATGATGGCTCGCTGCTGCCGGACATGAACCGAATTCCGGTCGATTTTCTTGTGCGCCCTGGCGACTCCTACCCGATTCGCCGCGCACAGGAACTCTACCATGTTGGCCAGCATATTTCCGGCATCGTTGATATTCACACCGCGCGCGGCAACATGATCCTGATCACCGATCACAAGCGCGATCAGGACCTGAAATACTCCCCCATCCGCAGCGTGCTGCTGGGGCTGGCAGATGCGATTTCCGCCCATGCATCCGGCGCAACCACCGTGCAAACGCTTAAAACCATTCTCGCGCCGCTACCCAATATCCAGTATCAGGTGGGCATTGAAGCGGGACGCCATGAGGAACCCTACGCGCCACATGTGGCAGCGTCGTTCGTCCTCTCCGCGCTGCACACGCTCGGCCTCACCGAGGTAAAGCCGCTGCATGAAAAAGAAAACGGCGCGTTTACCGGCTACCATGTCAAGCCGCGCATCACCTACAGCGACCTCAAGGCCAGCGGCAAACCCGCCGCCGATGATGAGATTTACATGGTCACCGAGTGCCGTTCAGCCGATGCGATTCCAAAACAAAGCGACCGTGTGGTGGTCAAGCTCAAGGATGGTAGCTTCGCCATCCAGACCATCCTTGAAAATATTATTACGCCGAAAGGCGAGCTTGCCTATGTAATTTACCAATACGACGAAATGGTGCATATCAAGAAAGATCATGTCGTGGCGCTGGCCATCCCTTCCGGCATCACTTACAAAGCGCCGTTTAACCTGTGGGGCATCTTCTTTTCAAAATCCAAAATGCTGTATGATAAAGATCCGGCCGTGGGGCCATGGCCGCTTTCGCCGGATCAGCTCGCCACCACCAAATTCTGCTACCCGTGTGATCTGGAAAAGCTGAAGATTGCGTTTTAAGCATCCATCGCGATGTCTTTGTTCTGCGCGATGCGGCGGTAATGTGTGCGGCGTGTAAAGGCCGCCAGCGGGTCGGCACTGTTTAGAATTTCGCCGCAGCCCGAATCTTTATTGCCGCCAAAACCCATACCGTAAGCAGGCGTTCCGGTGCCTTTGGGAGAATTGATCAGCACATGCCCCGCCTCGGCGCCTGCCGAAAACTGGTCGGCCTCGTCCTGGCTTTGGGTATAAATCGCTGCAACCAGCCCGCTATTGCCCGGTGCATTCACCATGCTGATCGCCTCATCCAGCGTGTCATACGGCACCATATAGAGTAGCGGCGCGAAAGTCTCTTCATGCATGGCTTTCGACTGCGCAGTAAGCTGCGCCAGCGCCGGGCAGATGCGGTAAACGCCCGGCGGCGATTCAAGGCGCTCCCCCATCACCACGCGGCCACCCTGAGCCAGAACAGCCGCTTTCGCGGCCTCAAAACGCTTAAACCCATCCTCATCAATCAGCACGGCAAAGCCATACGCATTCTCCGGGTCGCTGGCATCTGCTGCCATGAACTCGCGCAGCAATTGTTCCGTCATCGAAACAGATTGATCATAGAGTTTTTTCTGTACAAAAAGGCGGCGGGTGTTGGTGCAGCGCTGGCCGGTTGTACCAAGAAACGAGGTCAGAATCGCCTTCAGCGACCACTCAAGATGCGCCGGGCTCATGCGATCTGAAATAATCACACCATTATTGCCGCCCAGCTCAAGAATCGGCGGCACACTGTTGTTTTTCTTGGCGGCAAGCGCGGCTTTGATGCCCATGCCCATGCCGACACTGCCGGTCGCCGAGATCATATCCACCAGCTCATTCGCAACCAACGCCTCGCCCACGTCGCGACCACCGATGACAATATGAAGCAGGTCTTTATGATCTGCCATCACCCGGTCAAATACCGCTTTAGCAGCAAGTGCGGTGAGCGGTGTTTTTTCCGACGGTTTCCAAAGCACCGCGTTGCCCGCAAGCAGCGCGGGTGCGAGCGTCCAGTGCGCCACGGCAATGGGAAAATTAAACGAAGTAATCAAACCCACCACACCCACTGGCAGGCGCTCTTTACGTCGCAGCATGCCGCCCTGCTCAGGCAATGTGGCTTGTTTGATAGTGTTAGCAATCGTATCCGCCGCGCTGTCCGTTTCTCCGAGCGCTTCTTTCATCGTCTTGCCTGCTTCTTCGGATAAAATTGCGGCAATCCTGCTGCGCTCCTGCTTCAGCGCATCAGCATAAGCGGTGAGCTTTGCTTCGCGTTGGGCATGGCTGCACTGCGCCCACGCCGCCTGCGCTTTTGCTGCTTGCGATACGTTGCCGGCAACACTGGCGGCACTATCCTGCGTCAGCTCTGCGATGGGTATGCCGCGATGCGCCGAGCGAACCGCAAGGCCAGCGCCTTTCGCCGGAATAGAAAATGCCTGCATTGCTTCGTCAAAAGAGCCTGACATGAACACCGCCTGAAATTTTTCGTGAAACACGCAAGACAAAACCGTATAGTGCGCCGCATGGAAACTCAACCGCAAAACAGCCCGCACCGGACATGGTTTATGGCCGGACTAGCGATTGCCTGCCTGCAGATCAGTTCGTTTATTTTTGGACTGCCATGGCTGCAGATGGGAATATGGCTGCAGGTTGAACCCATGATGCTGGCACATTATGCGATCTCAGCACTGGCGCTTATCTGGGTGTGGCTGGCAGCGAGGCGAAACATCATCCAGCTTCCCAGCCATCATCCGCTTTGGTGGGTGCTGATTGCATGGCTGGCGTGGCAGGTGATAAGCGTGCTATTTTCTCCCTCACCATGGCGTGCGTGGCTAGGCGCCGCAAACACGGGAGAAGGAACGGGCTGGTGGCTGGCACTGAGCGCTCAGACACTGCTTATTGCCGTTCTCTGGCCACAGCCACTCTGTCGTCGCTGGCTTTTTGCTGCGGCGTCCTTGACACTGCTCTACCTGAGCGCAGTTCATGCCATCTGGTACGATGAAAACATGATCAAGGAAAATAACAACCCATGGCTTCCCAACCCATGGCCGGATTACATGGCCTTCATGGTAGGTTTTTTATGGGTTGCTCTGCTTGTTTCGAAGGAAGCACACCGGCAGCGCATGCTGGTACTAACCATTGCGCTCGGACTGGCAACGCTGCTTAGCTCGCATAACACCACGGGTATTGCGCTGCTTTCGCTGGCCATCTGCCTCAGCATTCTCTACCACGCCTCACCATGGCTGCAGCAATGGCTAAAACCTTCCGCCAGCTGGCGCATCGCGGCATGCCTGAGCTGCTTACTGCCTATCGGATGGTATGGGTATAGTTTTTATTACGAACATAGCAACGAGCTTGGCTATGCGGGGCAGGCTTCATTTCTGGCCGCAAAAGATGAAGGTATGGGCAGCAGGCTGGTGTTAAATCAGGTGGCGATCTCCAGCCTGATGCACGAACCTTCACGCCTGCTGCTTAGCCATGGCTTTGGTTCTTTTTCTGATGATTTACTGAAATATGGGCTTGTCGATGGGCTGGCGACATTTCGCGGCGAAGAACGTCGGCCAAACTGGTTTCTGCTGGACGGCACCTCGCACCATAGCCACAGCCAGCCACTCGAAGCGCTGCTTTCTTTTGGCCTGGTTGGGCTGGTGCTATGGCTGGCGGTACCCATCACCATGCTGCTGACACTTCCTGCCAGCAGTTTCTGGCGCTGCGCACCTTTAATCAGCGCACTCACCGCGCTGAGCTATGTCTGGTTTCAGATACCACACGTGATAGGGTTTCATGCCCTCGCCATGGGAGCCATCATCGGCCAGTGCACCCAAAGGAAAACACCGCGATCACGACGCAGTATCCGAGATCTATGGCTACCGGCAGGTGCATTGGTGTTAATCATATCGGCCTGGATGCAATGGCAGATGATTCGTTATGCCGAGCAGCTGATGGGCGCGATCAACACATTGCGCTGCGACACATTGACCCAGGATTTTATCATGCAAGATCTGCCAAGAGGTGGCATGCATCTTAACGAAACGGCGATTAAATTCATTCTTTCAGCGGTGCGCTACGGGAAGGATGCACCACCTGCTGTATCCACCTGCTATGAAAAACTCTTCGATGCATCCATGGCCTCATGGAATACGCCGGCAACAGGAGGCCTGATCCGCGTGCTTTCTCTCAACATGCATTATGAATTATTTCTCAGTCTACCATCCCCCATCTTTGATGGCCTTAGAAAAACAGCCTATCAGACCATTGAAGAAATGAGTATTCGCTTCACCCGCTACGCACCGCTGCGTGACGATAAGATCACCCCATTTTTGATGAATCTCGAAAACTACAGCAAAGGATCCGATGCCGTTACGTTTCGGGTACTCGATCAGATCCTGATTGCCGCTCCCAACCACCGCCCTGCGCTATGGTTGATGGGTGAATTTCTGATGAAAGATCCGAATTCTCGTAGTGCGGGGATGGAAATGAAGAAAGAAGCTGTGCGTGCGCATGTCGAGCGCGTGTTCCCCATCAGCGAAAAAGAGCTTCGCGATATTCAAAAGCCCTAGCTGGCGCCGCCCATGGCTATGTGGGGGTGAACGGATAACAGAGCGAAGATTATACCATATCAACCGTTAATAATCGAATAAATCCAGGACGTGATTATCTAACATTTTCAAGGCCAAGGGGCTGGAATCCCTGCGGTTTATCTGCTAATATGACAGTGTTGTGTTATGTGAAGATATAAGAGCCTTTTATGTCTGACTTTATCAAGCAACTTGCCGATTACCGGCTGACAACTGCCGAAATTCTCTATCATTTACCTGATCACCCGCGTCTACTGCAAAGCTATGTCTGGCAGGATCTGGATATCGCACCAAGATTTCCCGTGCTTGGAAAGTTTCTGGCATTCTGGGAACGCGAGCTTGAAGGCAAGCTGCATTCTGTGAAAGTCGCAAGCTGCGATCTGATACGGCCGGCCAGTCTGGTCTATTGCAAGGGTGAACTGAAAATTCACTAAAGCTGAAAATTACTGATCGGAAACGACCAGCTCGTCTTCATCTTCTTCAGCGCGGCGCGACTTGCTTGATTTAGCCTTGGTGAGTTTGCCCTTTTCTGCATCCCACGTATATTGGTACACAACGGTTTTCGTCCCCGTAGTAACAATATCACCGTTAGCCAGCTGAAGCACATCAAAGCCTTTTTGCAACGCGTCCTGAATCAGGGAAGAGGACTGACGCAGATAGCGCGGATCAAGCATCATGTTGGTGATTTCAGGGTCGCCCTCAGAAGCTCTTTTTGAGCCACTTAGCGCGAGCTTGGTGATTGGTATGTTGATTTTCTTCATAGCGAGAACCCTGATTCTTAATTTTGTTAACAATTTAGTTAACAAATTGGCATGTCATCTTGCTGTAAGTGATAGAAAAAACTGGCGCGGTTGTCAATGTGAAAGACCAGCGATTTCCCAATAAATCATTTGGTTTATTAAGTTTTATGCCCCCTAAAAAAAGCACCCCCGATCAAGGGGGTGCTAAGGTGGAGCTTTATTAGAAGTCAGACTACTGGAGAATCCGGTTGAGTTCTTCCAGCAGCTGGTCAGAAGTGGTAATCACTCGCGTATTGGCCTGATAGGCACGCTGAGCAACAATCATATCCGTCAGCTGATCGGCCAGTTCCACGTTGGAAGCTTCCAGCGTTGAGGCGGCGATCTCACCCACACCACTGGATCCAGCCTGCGCCAGATTGACCTCGCCGGAATCAGATGTTTCGGCAAACACGTTGCCAGAAAGCGTCTGAAGCTGGTCAGGGTTCGCAAAATCAGCGAGCGGAATTTTAAACAGACGCTGGGTTTCACCATTGCTGTAGCTCGCAACAATAAAACCATTCTCGTCAATTGCCACGCTGGAAAGTTCACCCACCGGTGCACCGTTCTGGTTTACAAAACTCACGCGGTAGGCACTATCAAACTGACTGAGACCATCCGTGAGGCCAACCGTGGCAGCACCCGGTGTACCGAACGGCTGACCTGCGGTACCCCAGTTGAAGTTGATAGTGCTGGCTGCCGCGCCATTGGTCCATGTGGCATTGACGGGATCAGCAAGCAGCGAGCTAACACTTCGCAGGCTGCTATCACCATTAAAAGTAACAGTACCATAAGTCAGCAAACCGTTAGGAAGTGCCGTGGTGACATCGCTTTCCGGTAATGCAAATACTTCTACCGCCCAGTTATTGACACCAATTTTAATGAAATTCACGCTCAGATCATGACCAGTACCAAGCGAGTCAAACACACGGATTGGTCGGCTGAATTGCGCCGGTATTGCCCCCGACGCCATGTTTTTTAGCGGATTAGTCGGATCATAGGCTGGACCAATAGCACCAGTCGTTTGCGCGGTAAACGATGCCCCCGCCAGTGAATCTACCAGACCAAGCTCAGCCAGAATACTACCGGCATTCACGGGCGATGTTGTTACCAGGTTACCAGAACCACCAAACGAACCTGTTGCCGTTGCAGAATACTGGGCTGGCAGACGGATAGTGTAGGTATTGGGCCCTGTCACGGTCACCTCAAACGCAGTGCCGTTGATGGCAGTATCCGGAATACCGTTGTAAGTCCCCGCAGGAATACCCGACGGTGTCACGATATCACCCGTTGTCAGACCATGCGCTGCTAGGGTTGTGATGGTTACGATCCTGCTATTGACTGTGGTCGAAAGCGGGTTGGTGCCGAATGCAGAAGCAGAGAAACCTCCGGTAGGCACTGGGCGATCGGCAAAGGTGATGGTATCGAGCGGATCATCCACATTGATACGCAGCGATGCATTCGAGGTCGGGTTTTCAATCGTGGCGCTGACGCCAGCGGAATTGTTGATCAGCGAGGAGAGACCTTCCAGTGTGCTGAACCGATCAGTGCCGACAGAAAGGCTGTCGAGGCCAAGCTCACGCACCCAATCAATACCAGCCTGTACTGGTGGGCCAGAAGTGCCAATGGTCGAACCGTTAGCAAATGTAATGGCTTCGTTAGCATCTGTGGCGCTGACGTAAAGACGGTTATCAACCACGCGAGCCGACAAGCCGTTGACTGAACTGATAGCTGAAGCAAGGTTATTGAGGTTGTTGAACTGTCCCAGCTGGGGGTTGGGCGATGCCGAGGTGTAGGTAAATGTCACCGTACCGGTGGTGACGGTAGTAATGGTAAAAGTCAGACCCGTGGGGGTATAGCTGGCAACACCCGTCGTACCAAGGAACGGTTGCGTTGGGCTGGTAGCATCGAGAATATTGCCTACAAAGGGGCGTGTGTTGGAGATAACCGTTCCTGCACCACCCGCCTGCTCAATCACCCTGATAGTACCGGTGCCTGCAGTTGCAGAGGTTGCAGTTGCCGCGTTGACCATGCGAACCGTAAAGGTGTTGGCCGTAGCCGCGACCACCACAAATGTGCCGTTAATATCGTTGGCGCTGCCAAAGTTAGTGGTGTCGGTGTTACCAGAAAGCGTGACCGAATCGCCCACGGTGTAACCGTGTGCTGTTGAAGTGATCACCACATCACGGCTACCGTTCGTTGTGCTGAAAGGCGTCGCACCAAGGGTTGTGGCAGTAGCGGAGTTAACTGTGTTGATGGTGTAATGATCTGCATCAATGACCGTCACAACAAAGTTACCATTCAGCTCGGAAGAGGGAATTCCTGCAAAGCTGTCGGTATTACCTGAAAGAGTAACAACAGCACCGGTTGTCAGACCATGGTCACGTTGCCGAACCCGAACGACGTTACTTCCTTCACCGCTGATGCTGAATGTTCTCGGGTTGGCAGTGATACCTGTTGCCCCACCTGTGACTGGCGCACCCGATGTGTTCGATGCAACCGTACGAATGGTGAAGGTATTATCATCGACTCTGGTGATGATAAATGTACCGTTAAGCTGGGTGCCGGGAATGGTGCCAAGATCACCCGCTGGTGATGTGTTACCTGCCAGCGTGATGGAATCGCCCGTGAGCAACCCATGGTTGGTCATCGTCACCGTCACCACATTGCTGCCATCTGGCACAGTGAAAGGTGTTGCCAGTAGTGTGTCTGAGCCGCTGATCGTTGTATTACCAGCCAGCAGATTGAGGCCGTTATCACCGCTGTTAGCATTGCTCACATCACGGCCAAAGGTAAAACCACCGTAGCGATACGTGTAGCTGAGACCTGCTCCTGTCGTGACCGAAAACTTATCACCGCGCTGAATACGGTTAACAAAAGGCGAGCTGTTATCCGGAGTGATGATGTCCTTAGCACGAATCCCAAAATTGACCGTATGCAGGGCATCCATGCTGGCCGTTGCAGCAGCACCGGGAAATACCGTCTGTGATGCACGAAGGTTGGCGCCAATCGAAACATTGGTGGTAGCCGCCGCGACCCCGGTGAGGTTCTGAACATTCACCGTGCGAAGACTGGTAAGGTTAGCGCTGGAAGTTGTGTTGGTATTGCCCGGTTCGCCAGGAAGACGCCCCTCGCGATCCAGCGGCCAAGCCTGCAGGAAAAAGCCCGCCGCATTGCGGAAGTTGCCCGTTGAGTCCTGACGGAACGAACCAGCGCGGGTGTAGAAGGTTCGGCCACTTTGATCCGCCGCCTGATTCACCACAAAGAAACCGCCGCCAGAAATGGCAATATCGGTGGGCGAATCCGTGGATTGCAGCAAGCCTTGCTTGCTCACCAGCTGGCGGTTGCCACCCAGCACACCGCCGGGAGAAAAGGTAGAGGATACGGAAGCCGTGGTAACAAGGCTCTGAAAAAGACCAGAGCCAGCCTTATAACCCACCGTATTCACGTTGGAGATATTGTCAGAGATGATGCCGATCTTGTTGCTCTGCGAGCGCAGCCCCGACACACCAGAGAAAAGCGAACCGTACAAACTCATAAAAAAACTCCTGTTCTATAAACCCTGTTAGCTTGCCAGACGGATGGAAGTCACCCGCTCCAGCGGAATTGCAATGTCACCTATGGAAAGGAATGCCGCACCATTCACACTATCCACCGAGGTCACCACCCCGGTCATGAATGTTCTGGCGACAATGTCTCTGTTGGCATTGTCCTTGGCCGCTATTTCAATCTTATACTCACCCTCAGGCATGGCATTTCCGTTATTATCTTTTCCGTCCCAGACGTATGCATTACGTCCAGCAATTTTTGTGCCACCCGTGGTATCGCGGCGGATAATGCCGCCGTTTTTATCCTTGATAGTGACGGTAAGCGACGCCGCATCCTGCGCGAGGTAATAAACAAATTCAGGTTTCGTATGTCGCAAGGTGGCGGCCGTACCCGTTGCAGGAATCGTGCTGTTGCCGAGCCGGGCTTCTACGGTCAGCGTATATTCGCCTTCGCCTGCAACATTGCCCTGATTGTCTTTGCCATCCCAGTTATAGGTATGACCCCCGGCGTTGCGGATAGTCGAGATATTGTCTGTGCGTACAAGGTTGCCATCGCGATCACGGATGATGAGTTTTACGTCATTCGCCGCGCCGGAGAGGTTATAGGAGAAACTTGCCCTACCATTTTTGAGTGCACCGGCATCACCCTCAGCTTCAATTTTTTTGCCGATATATGACACAACACTGTTATATTGTGTGGCACTATACATCCCGACCAGCTTTTCCAGATTTTCATTGGTTTTAAGCTGCTGCTCCACCTGCGATAGCGTGGCAATCTGCTGTGTCAGCTGGTTGGTGTCGGTCGGATCCGATGGATCCTGATTCTTAAGCTGAGTTGTAAGTAACGTGAGAAAGTTCTGATAGTTCTCATCGATCTTGCCCAGCGATTCGCGTGGTCTGCCGCCGCCTACGGCTGTCGAGCTTCCCGAAACTGAATTGGTGGTAACCATAAAAACTCCTGGTTAGATTTTAATATCAATGCCGTCTGTCATGCTCAGCTTGTAGCTGCGAACAATCACACTGGCCGGCAGAATCTCTTCTTCCTCCGGCATGGTTTTCAGGTAGTGATCGCGCGCATAACGCTGATCCGCATCCTGCTGATGCTGCCCCTGACGCAGGTTAAAATTCAGGCTGCCACTATCGGCCTTCAGCCCGGCATCCGACAATGCGCGCTCCAGACCCGCGCTGTCTTTTTGCAGCAATGCCAGCGTTTCTTTGTTATCCACCGTCACCATGACCTGCGTGCGACCATCCGAAGCCACATGGAGCTTGATATCGACCTTACCCAGCTCGACTGGATCCAGCTGAATGGTAATCTGGCTGCCGCCATCGCGCATCGCTGTACGAATCTGGAACGCCACCTGCTCAACCACCGGACGGACAGGCTGCGGATTCAGCAGCCTTGCAAAAGGAGCTGTGTGCGAGCGCGAAGCAACACTATCAGCGGTAGTGCTGGCCGCCTGCTGAACACCAGACATCTGCATTTGTGGCTGGCGATTCTGCTCCCCACCATCACCGCTCAGATCACCGGTTGCCGCCTGACCCGCACTGATAGCGTTAGCAGCCGTTGCTGTGCCCGCCTGAGGCTGATTCGCTGAATTAGTTGCGGAAGTATTTTGCACCGGCTGAGACTCAGGCGCGGCTGCTGGCGCCGCCAGAGATGATAGAGATGCGGTCGCTGGTGATGTTTCCTGCGTTTTTGCGGTAGGGACAGGAAGGTCTTGCAACGACTTATCCGGCGCGGCAGCAACAAACATCTCAGCAGAATTTGGCGCCGAATCAGCAAGTTGCTGGTGAAACACAGACGCCACCGCCGTGCGAAGCTTTGCCAGCATGGTTTCCAGCTGCGGCGCATTTGATGACACGGAAGCCTGTGCAGCAAACGCATTGCCAGACGATTGTTTCCACTGCGCAAGCACCGACTGAAGCTCTTGCGTAAGCTGCGCCAACTGCGCATTGTCTGCCGGCCATGCGAACGCTGCGCCGGACTGCGATGCCTGCAAATCACCGCCGCCCTGTTGTAAGGAAAGCTGCAAGCGCGCCACCAGCTGCTGCCAGAGTTCTGCGCCAGAATTCGCGGCTTCGACTGTTGCGGCGCTTGCCTGCCCTGAAATACCAGCAACCGGCTGGCCACCTGCGGCCTGAGGCGTGCCACTGAGAGCCTGCAGCTGCGCTACAAAACTACGAAGCAAGGATAAAAGGCCGGAAAAATCACCCGATGCGAGCATGGATTGCAGCTGTTGTTCGAATGATTCTACTATTTCGACCAGATCAGCGGGTTCAACCCCCGCCTGCACTTGATCAGATGCAGAAGATGCATCGGCAGACGAAGCCGCGCTTTGCGCCTGGCCAACCTTCTGAGTAGATGAGCCGCCAGCATCATTACGATCTGCTGGCTGCGACTGAGCCGCCTCATCTGCCTGAGACGCGTCGGGCGTAGCCTTACGGTTGTTTTGCGCACGCGCTTTCTCGGCCGTGCGATCACCCGTATCCTGAGGCAGACTGCGCGTACGCGCGATGGATGCCTGCTCCGGGCTTACTGAGCTGCCCGCTGGTGCTCCATCCGCATCAGGCAAACGGCGCACAGCACTTGTCGCCAGCTGCGGCATAACATCCGGTGGCAAGACCAGCGATTGGGCAAGCAGCCTGCTTTGCAGATCCTCGGCTGGCATTGCGCCCTGCTCACGATCCGCATCAAACCGTGTCTCTTCCAGCAGAAGCATAAAGCTTCCTTGCTGCGGAGTCTTTGCTTCCGGCGTGGACGCTACGCCTGTGGGCGCAGTCCTGAGCGTTGACACAGAAAGTGAAGTTGCCATGGTATCCTCGCAAACAGCTATAGCGTTTAATATGAGGAACAATGCAATCATCGTGCCAGAAAGCGGCCGGCGAACAATTCAGAAAAAAGTGCTGTTTCTCAGGCGGAAACGCTGACAGAGCCATCCATCATGGGAGGGGTGCCGGGGGCAGCGGTTGCGACGCTCGGCGCGGGCGGAGGGGTATCAGACACCCCCCCCTGATCAATCTCATGCCAGACATCACGCATCTGCTTAAGCTCCGCAATGATTTCATCGCAGGTTTCTTGGCTGGCAGAGCGGTGAATGGAAAAAATACGGTTATCGATCGAAGAATAGAACTGATAGAGAATTCGGGCAATTTCCCGACCATTTTCAAAATCAAGGCAGGACTGCAGACCAAAAATAATCTCGCTCGCTTTAAGCAGCAGATGATAACGATCTTCAATGCGCTTTTCGCTAATCGCCTCTTTCACCTGCTGTAGGTAACGAATAACGGCATCATACAGCATGACGATCTGCTTGGTGCGTGCCACGGTCTGTGTGGCAGAGGCATAGGCTTGATATTGCTGCCGGCTCGTCATGATTTTCAGTTTTCCCCGTTCATTGCGCGCTGGTTCGCATCCAGGCTCTGCAGCAACGTATTAACACGAGATATAGCTTCTTCTAACGCACTGAATTTGGCAAGCAATTCCTGACGATAGCGCTCAACCTGTTCATCGATACGCTTGATATCTTCTTGCAGCTTGGCATCAATAGTCTTGATATTTTCCAGCTCCACCTCGAGGCTGCCCACATCCTCTTCGAGTATTTCATCACTGATGTTGTAAATGCGGTCTGCAACTCCCTGAGTAGCTGACACGGCGATGGAAGACGACAAGGTGCCAGCATACACCATCACCAGACCTTCCAGCCCAGTGCCTGCCTGCCCCTCCAGGCGGATACCGCTGGGATCATTGCCGCTGCCAAGCACAAAAGAGCCGGTCAGATCCACTGTCACAGGCCCACCTGAGCTCGCATAAGTCGCTTTGTAACTTGCTGTTGCGGTGATACCCGCATCGGTAAATACACCGTTTGGATTCACCGATGAAGAAAGCAGGTTCGTGTTGACACCATTGATGATGCTGGTGAATTTCAGGCGGAATTTATTGGGCGCTGTTTCCACCACCTCAGCAGTTACACCCGTGGTTGCGGTAACGGCATTGAATTTATCACGAATCTGGTTGAGTGAGTCGCCCGCAATCAGATCAATCGCGACACCGTTAATAATGACCGCACCTTGCTTAATCTGATTGCTGTCTGGCGTAGCGGCAACGATGGCAGTATTTGCATCAGCCAGCTCATAAATTTTAGTCTGCTGCGTGGCATACGGATTGACTTCAAGGGTAAAATTATTGGCCGTTAGAGCATTCGTGCGCGAAAACACCCTAAGGTTCTGGTTATTAGCAACAAAATCAAATTCAAATAGCTTTCTTACCTGCTCAAAATTACTGGAAATTGCACCGGTAAGTTTAGACTCATCAACATTAAGAATATTACGAACCAGGGGATTTTCATCCGTTTCCGGCAAATCCGCGGATACGACACCAATATCAGCCAGACGACTGAAACCACTGCCCAAGCCGGAAACAATCGTTGAGAGCTGAGAAGAAATGCTGCTTAAGCTGCTGCGAAGCACTGAGCTTCCGCTGAGAACTGCTGTATCGGCATAGGTGCCATCGGGATTAACCTGCGTCTGCTTTGCGGCAAAAACTTTGAGATCATTATAGGCGTTGATAAAATTAATAATGCCGCCTTTGACCACCTGCGAATCCGGGGTGATATTGATATTGATCTCCGTTGGATCAGGCTCTGCTGGCGTCGTTGAAAGAAGGTTGATGGTAAGCCCGCTCACCAGATCGCTGACGGTGTTTGTCTGCCGTGTAATGTCGGTGCCGTTGAATTTAAAAACGGCATTAGATGCAGTTTGCTGGTTATTAATGGTTACCAGATCAAACACATCATTCGTATCCACCAGCGTCGTGCCGCCGTCATTGAAATCAAAATCTACCGCCGTGCCGGTGGATGTTGCGGTAAATAGTAGCTGGTAGCTGTTATCTCCCACACGAACAACACTGGCACTCACCTTGGTGTCAGCGGAGACGGCATTAAACTTGGTGGCGACAGTGTTCAGGCTATCGCCGGCATTCAGCGTAATATTCTGACCCTTGAATGTAAATGTGCCGGATTTAAACTGCACCCCCGCGGGTGAATCCGCCACCACGGATATATCTGGATTGGCAATGCTAAAATTCGCCGTGCTCTGTCTGCGCGCACGCGCAGTCGAAGTAATATCTGTTACAGTATAATTCTGCAGACTGGCGCCAGGTGAAACGCTGGCAGTCAAGTAGCTGGTGCCTGCAACGCCGGTATTTGAAGTGACTGTCGTATTCACATAGCGAAACACATTATCAGCAGCGTTTCCGACTCCTGGCGGGTTACGCAGGAAATTCAGCGCGTCTTTGAATTTCGCCATGAGTGTACGATATTCAGTAAGCGCCTTGGTTCTTTCACTATTGGTTTTAATGCGGTCATCAATTCTCGTCGCTGGCAGACGCTTGGCATCTGTCAAACTTTTAATGATCGACTGAGTGTCCAGACCGGAGCCGCCCGCCCCACCTACAACGGTTCTGCCACCGGAATTGTAGAAGTTTCCTAACTGAATCTGGGTTACCATAACGCCTCTAGACTACGTGTTCAAAGAGACAAAAAGAGCCAGCCGGCTCATCGCTATAAAGCGTGGCCCTATGTCTTCTATATTCTAAGCAATTTCCATGCCTAGCGCACGTTGTTTCGTGCTAAACCTTGATATTCAGCAGCGATTCAGCACCGCTGGAATTACCTGCCATGCGTAGCAGCTGTGGCTCAGGTATGTAAGTCACCTTACCACTATTCGTATCACGAAACCGCGTCACAATCTGGCCAGTGGAATCCTTGAACATAGTAAAAACCTGACTGCCCAGAGGTTGCGGGGCGTTTCGTGCCGCGCTTGCAAGTGCTTCCTGACGTTTCGCTTCTGCAATCTTTGCGTCATATTGTACAACTTCCTGCACGAGCGCTGTGGTTGCAGGCTGTGCGGAAGGCGCAGGAAGAACTGCCGAAGCTTTAACCGACACGGGTGCCGGTGCTGCTGGTTTAATGGCTCCTAATGCATCCATAGCATCCTCCCTACAGGTCAGGCCGGGATGGGGTTACCACCCCGGCCATTCCCGTAAAGTCTCCGGTTAACCGATCAGCTTCAGAAGAGCCTGGAGCTGCTGGTTCGCCTGAGCGAGTACCGAGATACCAGCCTGCAGTTTCACCTGCGAGGTAGCATACGAGGTTGACTCAGATGCAATGTCCGTATCAAGCAGCTGAGACTGCGCGGCGTCCTGGTTCTGCACAGCGATCTGAATGTTCGCCGATGCAAAGTTGAACCTGGATTGCAGCGCACCCACATCCGCACGGATGCTCGTGACTTTCTGCAGCGCAGCTTCGAGTACGGCCGCAGCGCGTGTCGCACTCTGCTGGCTGAGTACATCGAGCACTTCGCCATTAAACAGCGAGTCGGTCGTAGCATCACCAATCGATACCGACAGGATGTCGGTAGCGGCCGAACCGATCTGGAACGACAGCGCGGCAGAGCCGGAAGTCGCACCAAACGCTTCTTTCAGTGCCGTTTCAACTGCTGCTGCATTCGCGGCAGAGCTGATATCGATGGAGGTACTGCCAGTGGTGAACTCAAGATACTGGTTTGCATCCACCTCGCTGACCAGACGGAAGGTCTGATTAGCACCGAGCTTCGAACCAAGACCTGCCGTGGTGGTGTAGTTCACACCATTGATAAGCAGGCTGATTTTGGCATCGGTTGCACTACCGGTCGGAGCAGTGACTTTGATATCAGACAAGCGGAGGCTGCTGAAATCATTCACCTGAGCCGATACTCTGGTGCCTACCAGCGACCCGATGATCGTGCCGTTGGAAGAAATACCCTGAGTACCATTGTAGCTCGAAACCTGACGCTCCTGACGGAAGGTCAGCGTGGTGAAAGCTACGTTGAGACGGCTGGCGATGGCATCCGCACCCGCTTGATCACTGAAACCGCTCGTCACGGCGCCAGAGGCAAGCTGAATATCGAAATAACCACCATTTTTACCATCTACCGTATCAGAATACAGGCGTACGCGTGTATTCGAAGACACTGTAGTATCCAGGTTTCTGGCGGTATAGGTGTAGTTGCCGATTTTAATCGACAGGTTCACCGTATCAGCCGTACCCGTGTAGGTAGCCTGGAAGCCCTGAAGCACACCGCGGAAATCCGCATTGGTAATGCCCGTGACATCCACACCGTAGGTGCTGGAAGCATTGTTGAACGCACCAGAAGTCAGCGATGTACCCGTGGTGTTGGAACGAGCGATGGTCGCATTCGCACCATTGATGGTGGTGATGTTACCAAGACCCTTACCCGTCACCGTGAAGGTATTGCCGCTGCGGGCAAATTCCATCTGGTTCAGCTGATAAGCTTCTGCTGTGGTGGCATTCCCGTTCGCCAGGTAGCTACGCAGCGTATTGATGAGGTTATCGATGGTCTCCGAAACCGAAGCACCGATCAGAATCTCATCCACAGCACGCGTCGTATTGCTGGTGAAGGTGAACACTTTACCACCAAGAGTGATGGTATCGTTCGCCGTGGCGTTCGTCGTGAAGATCAGCGAGCTGTTAGCACGGGTTTGTGCCAGCGAGGTCAGGATGCTATCACCCACCGAACCGGTGACCGATACGCTACCTGCACTGATACCATTGTCCAGACCACCGGCCAGGGCAAAGTTGCTGTTACGAACGAGCACAGTGCTGGAATCGATAGTACCCGCAGTGGCAGCATTGACCGTGCCGCTGCCTAGCGCGGTGGCCGAGCTGACAGTGATCACGTCGTTCGTTCTGCCCGTGACAGTTGGAGATGCCGCAGAATCAGACACGAACAGGCGAATATTGTAAGCGCCTGACGTACCACTGATCATTGCTACCACGCCAGTATCGGCGGTGCGAGCATTGATGCCGCTTACGATGTTCGTCAGTGTGTTACCTGCAGCAATCGTATACAGGATCTCACTTCTGCCATTCATGTTCAGCGTGATGGTGTTGCCCACAGCGAACGGAGCCGTTGTGCTAGTACCAACCACAGAAGTGGTTAAGTCGGCCACAGTACTTGCGGTGTTGAGGACGTCAATGTAGCTGGTACCAAACAGCGCACGAGTCGCTGTGGTCGCTGTGGTCGCAGCGTTAGCAGCCGTAGTGCCAAGACCCTGGCCGGCCACTGCATAGTTGGTTCCAACATAGTTGGTGCCGTAATCAATGACCACGTTGCTTGCGTTGCCGGCATAGCTGAGGCGGATGTTATACCCACCACCGCTATAGGTCAGCGCAGCTTTGAAGCCGGTATTGGCAAAGTTTGCATTAATGCCATCCACCACATCTCTCAGCGTACGAGCGCCGCTGTCACCAGCTGCACCGAACGTGTAGAGGGTTTTAGACACACCATTGACCGTCGCGGTGATCGAATCACCGTTAGCAAATGGAGTACCAGCAGCAGCCGTGTTAGCAGAAACGACTGTGGTTGCAGAGGTTGCACCCGTGGTCGAAAACAGGCTGAAGCTTGAGCCGCCAGTATTGAAGTTTGCCTCACCATAAGACACCGAGCTGGTGTAAGCAGCGGTTGCGGCATAGACAATCGCGTTAACGCCCTGGTTGACGTTGGTGGTGTTGGCAGGCGAGCCGGATTGATCGATAGTAAAGCTGCTACCGCTTACCGCCGTTACCACATACTCACCGGAAAGCGTGATGCCGCCAATAGCCGACATGCCGTTAAATACCACACGCTGACCTACCACGAAACCAGAGTTGGCGAGGTTCACGGTGATATCGTCGCCAGAAGCTGTGCCGACTGCGGCAGAGCCGAGGCCGTTGAGTGACTGGCCGGTTGCTACCGAAGAAGAGGTAAAGTTGTTGCTGAGTGCACCGCCAGTGCGGGACTTCACAACCAGTGCGTTGCCATCCACGCTATAGATACCCTGGCCAACCGACGTTCCATAGGTTGCGTTTGAAGCAAGGTTATTGAGCGCATTAGCAAGGTTCTGCAGGGTGGTGTTGATATCAGCTGTCACCACGAAGCCACGCGGATCAGTCGAAGCAGCGTTCAACCCTACCATGGTCACACCGCCAACAATCACCGATTCACCAGCTGTGATCAGATCGCTGAAGTTCAGACGAAGTTCACCGCCGGTCGAAGCGTTGGTATTAGAATTGATACCAGCAGCACTGGTGAGCGAACCGTTGAGCAGACGCACGCCGTTGAAGTTGGTAGAGCCGGTCAGGCGATCAACTTCCGAGGTGAGAGCCTGGAATTCCTGGTTAAGGAACACGCGGTCAGAGTTTTGCAGCGTACCCGAACCTGCCTGGAAGGCAATGGCGCGTTGACGTTGCAGAATCTCAGTAACCTGCGAAAGAGCACCGTCGGCTACCTGAAGTAAGCTGGAGCCTTGCGATGCGTTAACAAGAGCGGTACGCAGTGCCGAAACGCTGGTGCGAAGGCTGGTACCAATCGAAAGACCTGCTACGTCATCTGACGCGCGAACGATGCGGTTACCGCTCGAAAGACGCGCAACTGACGATGAGGACATATCGGATGCACGGCTGATGTTCGCTTGCGCGAAATAAGCCGCAATGTTGGTGTTAATTGAGTTGACCATGGGTCGTCTCCTACATGGATGTTGAACAAGGAGTGCTACATGCTCTCCGTACCAATGCGGTCTACTATGACCACACTACCCTAAATTTTTACCTGACAATCATTAAAGGTTGGTTAATGCCGATGGATTAAATTCAACTTTGTGTGGATAGTGCTACCATAACGCTGTAAAACAACAAGAAATAATTTACCTCAAGCGAGTAATCCGCGCAGTCTGGCTTCCTGATCCCAGCCGGTCTCGTGATAGATGGCCAGCGAAAAAGCAGCGTCACCCAGATGATCAAGACAACGTGACAAGCTCTGCACCACCCGCACCACCACCTCTTGCGGCAACACATGGCCGTGTGCATGGTGTGCGGCTATGAGCGCAAGCCGAACCGTAGCGAGCCTGACCCCTATCAACGTGGCACGCTCTACAACATTCGCACCTAATCCGGAAAAAGGAAAAAGTGAGACCGAAAGCTGCATCTGCAGGTATCGCTTAAGTAGCGGTTGGTAATGCGCCGAATGCTGTTCCCATGAGCTACGCGCCTTCTCGTAGGCCTGCGCGCTGTGTTCGCTCGTATGGATTTGAGTGCTTGACCAGTCAAGCGTAGCGGCAAGCATCGCCTGCATTTCAGAAAGCGTCAGGCTGAGACGCTCACTCATCGGCTTATGTGTCGCAACAATAATACCCATGAGTGCATGCAGCAGATTGAATGGATCATTCACATCAGTTTTTGCTTCGGGAAGCCTGCCATCTGCCATGCGCAGATAAAAACCAACCGCCTGCGGCCAGCTTGTCTGATCCAGCAGCTGCATAGAGCGAGCCACACTCGCAATACGCGCCAGAATCTGCTCGGCTGATGTCGGCTCTTCACACGCCTGCAGAAAGGCCTCATGCACGCTGCGCGCCTGCTCGCCAGTCAGCGCTTCAGGTAGATAATCTTTGAGAGTATAAGGCAATCTCTCAATCTGAGCCTCGTGCCATGCAAACGGCTGCGTTGCATAAAGCGCAAGCCTTGCAACTTCAGGACAAGAAAGCGTTGCCGTCATGATGGTCTGGGTGCCAAGCGTGCGCGTAGCGCGTGGATAGAAATGACAGGCATCACCCAGAAAACGATCCCCATATTGCCGGTGAATGCCACACAGGCCGTTTTCAAATTTAACGCAGTAACCTGTCTGCTTGTCTTTGCGCATGATCCACGGCGATTCCTGTGCCGCTTCGACTGCATCAAGGAGTTCCGGAGCTTCATTCTGATAGGTCTGGTAAGTTGCCGCATCCAGCTGCATCGACCAGCTTTTGCAGCACGTATCTTCGCAGCGATCCCCCAAACACTGAAAGTGAGCAAGGAGCGGGTGCTGAAGCAGCGCAGCCATTAATGCACCGTCATTTTTTGTACCACATACACCATCCCCATCACTGGCACACCTGCTTCCAGGCGCAGCAATACCTCCTCGGAGTGTATGCAGTTATAGCCATGGTCCTGCAGTAATGTGTGAATGAAAGCTGGCTGATGGGCATAGCGGCCATTCGGGCGCAGTGTGTAGGGATCGCTGCTGGTTGATTTTTCGATGGTGAACAGCATCACGCTCGACGAGGCAAGAAGATTTCTCGCCGCGCGGAAAAAAGGCTCAAGATCACCGAGGTGAGCAAGCACACCAAACGCCGCCACCACATCAAACATACGGTCGCTGCCCATGGCAAATTCAACCATATCAAGCGTGTAAGTTTCATAATAACGACGGTGAACCTGTGCCAGATCCAGCATAGCGCGAGAAAGGTCAACCCCGAGCCGTGATTCAACAAGATCCCCCAGCGCCGCTGAAAAACGACCATCACCACAGCCGAGATCAGCAAGGCTGAGGCCTGTTCTTCCCTGCAACTGCGGCAAAGCGCGTAGTATCTCTACCGCATGCTGCGGCTGATACATCTCATGTGGCTGCAGAAAATAATTATAGCGCCGAGCCAGCTCATCATAATAGCTGGCCACCAGCTGTTGCGGCGGGCGGGCTGGGGAGCGGCCAGAAAGCGCAGTGGCAAGAAACTGTATCATTGCGTTATCAGGAAAAGTCGCCTGCTGCTCATCGAGAAATACGCGCAGTTCAGCCTGACGACGCTGCGCCAGTAGCGATTTAGCAAGCCCATGCAATGCAAGCAGCTGCTCAGGCACGACCGCAAGTGCCTGACGAAAAATCTGCTCAGCGGAACTCCAGTTCTGTTTACGAAGAAGCAGCTGACCGAGCAGAAGCAGGCTATCAAGCACTGTGCCATGGGCACTGACCGCCTGAATCGCAAAGGCCACAGCGGTATCAAGCTGTCCCTGACGTTCATTGACCACCGCCATGCCATGGAGCGCTTCCTGAAGGTGCGGATTGCAGTTAAGCGCACGTGCATAACACACTTCCGCCTCCTGATCACGATGCTGATGCAGAAGAATGCGCCCCTTGTGCAAATAGCCGTCTGCCTGCGAAGGACGCTGAGCAATAACGCGGTCAAACAGTGCTTCTGCCCGCTGTATATGCCCCTGTGCCAACTGGCATATGCCTTCCTGCTGGTCAATATCCGCCTGTTCATCATTTGCGGCGCGGCTGCGCGCAATCGCAAAAAAACGAGCTGCATCTTCGTAGCGCCCCTGATGCACGCAAGCATCCGCCGACATCAGCAGCGCCTGAACCAGATCAGGCTTCATCTGATAGGCTTTGCGAAACATATCTTCCGCTGCTTCATAGCATTGAAGAGACATCAGCAATGCACCACGCTGAAGGTAAAAACTTGGCACATTAGGATCAAGCTTGATGGCCAGCTCAGCAAAATTCAGCGCTTTTTCGAAGTTACCGGTTACCTTGAACAACGACGCCATCAGATGATAGCCATAAGCAAAATTTGGGTTGCTATCGAGCATTTGCTTACAGATATCCGCAGCCTGCTGAAGCTCGCCCTTGCTGAGCAGCGCATCGGCTTTCTGATAGGAATCAATGAGGCTGGTACCGGTTGCCATGCCGCCTACCCGAGCATGTGCTGAACTTTGTAGTCATCACTTGAAAACACGTGCTGCACACCAAGGCGGCGCTGTGCATCCACCAGCAGCGGCGCTCGCGCATTCACCGAAAGCTTCACCTGATCCGGCGTGCGATGCACTGAAACAATCAGCAATACTGCCAGATCCTGTTCGTCAATGCCAAGGTCACGGCATGCCAACTGAATATCGTGGCGTGCGATGATCGGGTTGTCGAGCTCCAGTGGCAGTGTGATAAAGGAAAGTGCCTCATCCTCAGTTGATTGCAACAGCTTGAACTGCGCCATCTTATCGCTGGGAAAGTTGGTAAGGACAAACTGAAAACGATCCGGCATACCAAGCAGGCCGCGCGGAAACGAAAGAATTTTTGCACCATCCATTGCAATTTCGCCAAAGCGCGACTTGATGGTCGCAGGAAGTCCGCTACTGACATCCTGACCGCTGATAATGGGAAATTGTGATGGCATGCCGTCGTACCCTGCTGATGAAAACATTTAAACTCTCCTTTTTAATTTAGCGCAAGAAGTCAACCAGCCTCAAGGAATTAATTCGTGCAAAAGCCTGAAATGACGCTTGCAACACCCCCTGATTAACCGCAACCTGAGTCGAAACACTCACCAGATCCGTGTTAGAGATCTCCTCTTTCACCCCCCTCCAATAAAGAGTGAGCGAGTTCTGACGCTCTACAATTTGCTCCAGCGAAAGTTTGTTTGAACTGACACGAGCGCGCACCGAAATCACCTCATTCAGCCCCTGCTCTGCCAGCTCAAACGCCTTGGTCAGATCCTGATCATTACCGGTTTCATGACCTTTTTTTGCCATCGCCATCGCCGCGAATACTTTTTGGAAGGCTGGTTCGTTGGCGCGGACATTATATGTGATATCAATATTATCATCGGCACGAATGGTCATATCATCGCTACTGCCAGAATAATAGCCATCATCCGGCACACCGTCGACTCGCAGCGTCGGAAATGGGGAGCTTTTAATGGGCGGGGTATCGGTTCGCGTGCCGCTGAAAAGATAACGCCCTTCCAGCGTGGTGTTCAGCTCGGCGGTGAGCCTTTTCCATACGCCTTCAAGCTGCTCAGGAAATGCCATATTACCTGCAATGGCGCCGTTTCGCCGCTGCATGATCAGGCTTTTGAGGCTAGTGACCGTTTCAATCGACTGGCTGAGGATATTATCTGTGGTCTGCATGCGGGTGATGGCCACCTGATTGTTTTCAGTAAACAGTCTGGTACGGGAAATGCGGCTATCAAGCTGGAGATATTGCTCAGTCTGGTTTGCTATGCCCTCAAATGTCTGTGCTTTAAGGCCACTGGAAAGCTGTATCTGGAGCAGCGAAAGCTGCTCTTGTGTACGCGCAGAATCGCGCAGTGTGGTTTGTTGAAGTCCGTAAGTACTAACCCTGCCGATCGCCATCGCTTACCTCACTACCTTCCAAACGTATTTAAAAGTGCATCAAACAACTCGCTGACCACCGTGATGACACGAGTTGATGCGGTGTAGGCATTCTGGTAAATCACGGTATTGGCCAGCTCTTCATCAAGGTTGACACCGCTGATAGAATCCGAGCGATCGCTGAAACCAGACATCAGAGCTTTGGCGTTTTTAAGATCGGCCTCTGCAGAAGAGGCTGTGGTTGCCGCCGTGCCGATGACTGCTCCGCTGTAGCTGCCAAAAGTGGTCGAGGATTCGCCGATCCCACCCGCAGCTTGAAAATTGATAATCTTACTGGAAATACCGGCCAGCTGCTGGATAATGCTGTTATCACCAACATTGCGCTCATAGGTATAAAGCGGCGGCTGGTTGGGATCCACAGGGCGGCTGCTCTGGCGCAGCTGGCCAAGCGACATCAGGTTGGAGTTCTGGACAATCCGGTCTTCAACCTCAAAATTCAAAGCGGCGTTGGTCAGGCTATTGCCGTTAACATCGAAACGCTTGAAGAAATTATTCAGCTCAAAGAAATAAGAAAAGCCGCGCCCTGTGCCAGCAACGGGCGGTGAGCTATTCGGGCTGCCATTTTCTGCGCTGTTTAAGCTGTCAATACCGATTGATACGTTAGGATTTTCGGCCACCAGTTTGAGAAAGCCATTTTGCTGCGTTGTGTATTGGCCATTAAATTTCGGCAGCTCAACCCCGTTTTCATCCACAAGTATGGCGCGCGCAAGCGATTGATAGCTCGTTGGCGCCACCATCTGCCCGCCACCACTGACACCATTCGTAGAATAGCGGCGATTGCGAGTATTTGGCTGGTTATTATCCACCTGATAGCTGATCTGCGATGTCGTCATATTACCCGCAGCATCTTGCACCGCCACATTCACACGCACCGTGTAAAAAAGCGCATTCGGATTGCCCGCAAGGTTAGCGGTGATCGTGCCGCGATCGGTCGTTCGGCCATACTCGCCCGCGGCCACCTCTTTGTAGGGTGGCTTCGCATTCTGCCCGGTAACATCGACAGGACCGGTGGCATTGGCCAGAGTGCTGGTGGTAATTTCAAAGCTATCTGCGGTCACATTGCTGATGGTGACAAAACCACCCAGCTGCGCGCCTGGAATGCCCCCCACCGTACCAGGAGGAGCAGAAAGATAGATCGTCTGGCCATTTCGAAACCCATGACTGCCTGCAGTGCGCACTGTTACGGTGCCGCTTCCAGTGGTGGTGGTGTAAGTATTGGTACTTGCCAGTTCCACCTGCGGAATGGTTTGCGAAACGTTGGTGATATCCGTGCCGGTATTATCCAGCACCTCCACACCCGTGACAAAGAAATTGGCATTGCTGCCGGAAATATTCTCCAGGTCAAAATCAAAATTGAATTGTGGCGGACTTCCTGGCAGAACCGGGCTGTTGGATGCGAGTCGGATGTTGTTGAGGTTGCCTACCACCGCCTTATTCTGCGGCGGACCGTAATACTGGTTAATTTCGTCAATAATTCCCTGAATGGTCGGAAAACCCGCGCCGCTGCCAGTGTTGAGCCTTGAAAAATCCAGCAATAACGGACGAATGCCAGAGTTTTCTCCGGGATAGGGAGATTGCACAGGCCGGCCACTACCATCCATGAGCGCCATGCGCATCTGGCCAGTCCACTGGCTGAACGATCCGGCATTTACCGGGCGCGCACCCGTGTAGCTGTTGGCGCCGGGGAACCCCACGCCCTGATTGTGAACACGGTTGAACTCATCACGCAGGTTCGAAGCCACCACATCCAGCTGCGAAAGCAGGTTGGGTAGCTGCCTATCGCGCATATCCAGCAGACCGCGGAGCTTACCTGCAACCAGCCCGCTGGTAATCTGGGAAGTTCTGCCGCCCGATACCAGCTGCACCGGATTGCCTGTCAGCTGACCGCTATCGTTGACGCGGTAGATATTGATCGGCGCTTTGACTGAGTCATTCACAAACGCGGTGACCGACGATTGTGGCAGATAGCTGATCTGGTACACGTTGTCATCCAGCAGGCTGGCGCCACTGCTGGTAAACACATTAATCTGGCCATTGGCCTGCTGATACGTGCCAATATCAAGATATTCCGAAAGCGTGGCCAGCGCGCGAACGCGGCGGTCAAGCAGCTCCCCGACATTTTTACCGAGCTGCGTATCATTCACAATCGTGGCATTGAGCGCCTTGAGATCGCGCAGCGTCGCATTAATGATATTAATTGATTGAACAATATCGTTTTCCGTCTGCAGGCGCATGTCCTGAAGCGATTGCGATAAACTGCGAAATTCACGCGTCAGCGCTGTCGCGCTATTAACGGCACCAACGCGCAGCGTCGTATTCTCCGGCGTTTGCGCAAGCGTCTGTATTGAGTTAAAAAAATTTCCGATAAAGCTTGGCAGGCTGTTCTGGCTGCCGGGTCTGCCGAGCAGGAGCTGGGTACGATCAGCATAGTCAGAGGTCACCTCTGTGCGGCCAACGACTCCACCCTGCAAACGAATCGAGCGCAGCAGGTAATCATCCACCTTGCGCGTAACCGATTCAATGCTCACCCCGGCACCGCGCCCATCGAGATACAGCGCGCTCTGGTTTATCACTTTTCGCGTGTAGCCCTGCGTATTGGCGTTAGCGATGTTTTGTGACAGCACCGAAAGTGATTGCTGGTTCACATTCAGCCCGCTGAGGGCATTATTAAGAGCAAGTGAAAGGGTCATATCAGCCGCACCTGATTCAAATGGTTTGGTTCAGCGTCACACTCAGCGATTCATAAGGCGCTGCATCTTTCATACCGCGATCGTCATAGACCTTGCTCTGGGTGTTTTCTTTGACGACGCTGGTAATAGCCTGAACAATTTTATGATTGATTTCCTTGGCAAGAAGCAGTTTGCGGTGGTTTTCCTCAAGAATGCCATTAAACACCTCAACCACCTGCTCAAGATCACTACGATCCTGAGAAGGAATCGTCTCCAGCACCTGCGGGTGGCGATCAATCAGTTTCTTTTGTGCTTCCAGGGCATTCGTCAGGAAGATTTTCTCGTTCTGAAGCTGCTCGATTTTGGAAACTTTCATATCGCTGAGCAGATCCACCTCTTCCGCAAGCAACTGCGCCAAACGAGCAGTTACCGTGATGATGGCACGCACATCCAGCGGCACTGGCGGCTTATTTTCCATAGTCATATCGGTCCTGGTACTCATGTTACACCTCCTGCAATCTGAGTAGTTCCTTCTTCACATAGTCTGCAATTCCTATGCCACCCGAGCGGGCGATTTCCTTGCCATACTGCTCAACCACAAGTCCCTTATAGACTTCGCTGGTCTGCTCATCGCCGAACATCTCGCTGCCGACCGACTCGCCAAACATCTGCTCAAGCATCTGCGACAGAAACATCGATTCGAAATCTTTGGCCGTTTTTTCAATCTGATCCTGAGTCATACCGGAGGCTCGCGCCTTCAGCCCCAGCGGCGAAAGCGCTGCTGGCTGCTGACGGCCAGCGATTCCAGCGATTGCCTGCGATGAATCGATCGATGAGATCATCATGGTTTACCTCGTCTGGATTTCTGCCTGCAGTGCGCCGGCGGCTTTAATGGTCTGCAGAATCGTAATCAGATCACGGGGTGCAACACCCAGCGCATTAAGCCCTGCCACAAGATCCTTGAGTGTTGCCGAACCTTCAAGCACAGCCATTTTCTTGCCCGGACCGGTTTCTTCAACGGTGACCGCGGTCTGTGTTGTTGTCACGGTCTGAGCGCCAACAGGCGCCAGTGCGCCGGGCTGAGATACCAGCGACGCGGTCTCGATCTTCACCACCAGATTGCCCTGCGCTACGGCCACCGTGTCGATCTTCACGTTTTCACCCATGACAATGGTGCCAGATGCCTCATCAATCACAATGCGCGCCACCTGATCGGTAGGCACCGTCAGTTTCTCAACTTCCGCCAGTAGCTGGGTATTGTTGCCAAGATAGGCAGCCGGCACAGCAATCTGCACCGTACCGGGATCACTCACCATCGCAATGCCCGGCCCGATATTGTTATTGATCGCTTCAGCCACGTGCTTAGCCGTGGTAATATCAGGGTTTCTCAGTGAAATTTTCAGCTCAGGCAACGAGTTGAGAGCAAAATCGATTTCTTTTTCAACAATACCGCCACTGGCGATAATGCCGGAGGTCGGCACGCCCTTGGTGATGGTGGTTGCACCCTCACCCGCCTGAAAGCCACCAATGGAAACCGATCCCTGCGCTACCGCATAAACCTCGCCATCCGCGCCATAAAGCGGTGTGGCAAGCAATGTGCCGCCGGTGAGATCTTTGGCATCGCCAAGCGCGCTGACCGTGACATCAATTTTATTACCACTGCGCGAAAAAGGCGGCAGCTTGGCCGTCACCGTCACGGCAGCGACGTTTTTACTTTTCAGCTCCGTGCCGCGCGTGTTCACGCCCTGGCGCTCCAGAAACGCCACCAGACTTTGCTCCGTAAACGCATTATTCTTAAGGTTATCGCCTGTGGCACGCAGCCCCACCACCAGACCGTAACCCATCAGCATGTTTTCGCGAATGCCTTCAAACGTCGCGATATCCTTAATACGGGCATCGGCCTGCACAGGCAGTGGTATGCCGGCAACAGCCACAAATAATGCCAGCGCTAGCCTGAATGGTTTGATGTTTGATGCTTTGGTCATGGTGCCCCCACGTGATACTTGCAGGGTTTAATGCGAAAGCCGTGCCAAAGTTAAATCATTGCCTTAGAACAATAAAACGCTATACCGCTCTGTCGCAGGGAAAAATTTGCCGCTGGATTCATCCCTCATCGCTCATCATGCTTTACCTATTGCCAGCGCATGGATTATGATGGCCGCATGCGTATCACGGATCCGAACCCGATTAAAACTGCTGCAGAAATCCGCAGAAAAGCGCGCGCAGGCAGCGCGTCTTCCACCAGCTTTGCCGATATGCTGGACGCATTGGAATCGGGCGGCGATGCACCATCAGCACTCAGTGACATCACCGCCACCGCCGATATCAGCACCATGCTGGCACTGCAGGAAGTTTCCGATGAAGATATCAAACGCAAAAAATTGATCTCTCAGGGGAAAAACCTGCTGGATGAGCTTGATAAGCTACGCCAGCAGCTTTTGATCGGACAAGTGCCCATGGCCACGCTTCAGACCCTTGCAAGCCGTCTTGCACAGCAGCGCGAAAGCGTGAGCGACCCAGGACTGCTGGCACTCATTGACGATATCGAGCTGCGAGCAGCGGTGGAGCTTGCCAAGCTTGAAGTCGCCGCGCGCCATACACGTGAGGGTTGATTTTTTCAGCCGGCGGGTCTATAACCCCCATCTCTTAATAACAGGGTAATAAATTCAACCAATAACGAGGTGCGAGATGAGTAAACTCCCCAAAGGCTATAAACCAGCCGCCGACGAAAAATATATGAATGCCAAGCAGCTGGAATATTTCCGCCAGAAGCTGACGGCATGGCGCGAGGAACTTCTGGCTGAATCACAGGAAACCATCAACAACCTGAGGGAAGAAAACTGGCGCGAACCTGACCTCTCTGACCGCGCATCGCTGGAAACCGAAGCCGGTGTTGAGCTGCGCACCCGCAACCGCTACCTGAAACTCATCGGCAAGATTGATGCCGCTTTAAAACGCATCGAAGACGGTACCTATGGCTACTGCGAAGAAACAGGCGATCCGATTGGTCTCAAGCGTCTGGAAGCACGCCCGATTGCGACCATGACCATCGAGGCGCAGGAACGCCATGAAAAAATGGAAAAGCAGTATATCGACGAGGAATAGGCCTAGGCTCTCTCTTCATCGAGCTGCTGGATTTTAAGCAGAATATCACGGGCAACGGGCGCGGCAGCCGCTGAGCCGCCGCCGCCATGCTCCACCACCACACAGCAGGCATATTTGGGCTTATCCACTGGGGCATACCCAACGAACAAGGCATGGTGGCGCTGCTCCCATGGAATGGTTTTCTGGTCAACGCCGCGCTGGGTAATGCGCCGCACCTGCGAGGTGCCTGTTTTGCCGCCGAAGGCAAAGCGCGGCTCCATGATGCGTTTGCCATAGGCTGTGCCAAGCGGGCTATTGACCACATCGCTCATCGATTCAAGATTGATTCTCAGCAATGATTCCTTGATCGCGACAGGGTCAAAATTAACCGGCGGCGCATCATCCGGCACATAAAGCCGAGGCACCACCTGCCGGCCGCTACACATGCGCGCCGTCATCACTGCCAGCTGCAGGGGCGTTGATAACACATAGCCCTGACCGATGGAACAATTGATGGTATCGCCGCCGGTCCAGCGTTGTTTAAAGCGGTTCATTTTCCAGTCCGGATCCGGAATAATGCCAGCTTTCTCACCTATCAGACCAATATCATACATCCTGCCAAGGCCAAAACGCCGCGCCATTTCTGCAAAACGGTTAATGCCAATACGTTGTGCTACGGTGTAAAAATACGTATCGCAGGACTGGACGACCGCATCATGAAAATTCATCGTACCGTGTCCCTCAGGCTTCCAGCAGTTAAACCGGTGATCGCCAAGCATGAAATGACCGGGACAAAACACTGTCGAGGACGTATTGAACTCGCCGGATTCAATACCCGCCATGCCCACCAGCATCTTGAAGGTGGAGCCCGGCGGGTATTGGCCGGTAATGGCTTTGTTCATCAGCGGGTTCTTTTTGTTTTTATTGAGCGCCGTCCATTCCTCGGTTGAAATACCTTTGCTGAAGCTGTTGGGGTCAAACGCTGGCATGGAAACCAGTGCGAGGATATTACCGGTATCCACCTCCATCACCACGGCAGAGGCACTTTCTTCCTTCACATAATCAGCGATATAATCCTGCAGGCGCCGATCAACGGTCAAACGGATATTCTTGCCGGGAATACTTTCGCGGTTGCTGACCTCGCGCACCGGCACACCTCGTACATTCACCTCCAGCTGACGAATGCCGGCCGTGCCGCGCAGATCATCTTCGAGCATTTTTTCCACGCCATTCTTGCCGATTTTAAAATCCGGCAGTCGCATCAGCGGTGGGTCATCCGGCAATAAATCCGCTTCCGACACCGCGCCGACATAGCCAAGCAGATGCGCGGCCTCCTCTTTCAGCGGATAGTGACGAATCTGCCCGATATCAACATACATGCCCGGCAGCGAGAGTAAATTCAGCTCAATGAGCGACACCTGCTCCCAGGTGAGATGTTCGTGTAGCAGCTGCGGCATTGAAGCGGTGCTGACCTTGGTTTTCAGCAGCTGCTGATAGCGCTTTTCCGGTAGCGGCACCATGGTTTGCAGCATCTCGATACTGGCGATGAAATCTTTCTGCTTGAGGGTGCTGTAATCAATAAACAGACGGAAGTTTTTTTCATTGGTGGCCAGTGGCAGACCAAACCGGTCAAGAAGCTGACCGCGCTCGGGCGTAATCAGCTGTAGCTTGATGCGGTTATTTTCTGCCTGTGTCTTATATTCATCGGCTTTCATGAATTGCAGGTAAAATAAGCGGCTGGCCAGCGCGGAAAATGCCAGCAGCTGCACCCCGCCTAAAATCATCGCGCGGCGCGAAAAAACTCGCTGTTTTTCATTTTCCTTGGGCATGGGTTACCTGCCGTGCAGAAGCTGATACCGGCGATTTTGCAGCAGCCGGTTAATCCCTTCAAAGATCTGGTGCATCATGGGATAAAGACAGGTTGTAATCATCCACTGCAATATGCCACCAACAGGGGTAATATAGGCCTGCTGATAAAACATCATGATCAGCCATTGACTCACTGATACAACAAGCAGCATCAACGCAAACATCGCCCACTGCAAAACAAATCCTTCTTTATGCATGGTGCGGTGCTGGTAGTGCACAGCTATCAGAAAACCAATCATGAGCAGGGAGGTGAGCCCCATCGGTTGCCCGCCCAGCGCATCCACCACCAACCCGGCCAGAAACACCAGCCAGTAAGGCATATGGCGGGCATGATGCATGCCCCAGTAATAAATCACTGGCACATAAAGCGCGGGCATGAAACCCGCCAGACCATCGATATGTTTGGGAATCGTAGTGATAATAATAGCAACCAGTAACACCATGCCTGGCACTGCCGCCAGCGCCAGCAGCCAGAGCTGCCTGAAATGGTCAGTCACCATGGAGCTAAGGCGTCACAACAACGCTGACATATTCAAGACGCGACGATTGAACAAATGGCTCAACCTTGAATATGCCCTGTTGATTTGCACTCACAATGCCCACCGGAACACCCGGTGGAAACACACCACCATCACCGGAGGTCACCAGCCGGTCACCAACGGCAACCTGCGTATTGACAGCCAGATACAAGAGTGATGGCAAACCATCATTGCTTCCAGCAAGCACAGCTTTCTCACGCGTGCGCTCAAGCATGACGGGCACACGGGAGTTAATATCCGTAAGAAGCAACACCCGGGCGGTCTTCTCCCCCACATCAACCACACGGCCAACCAACCCACGATCAGCAACCACGGCCTGATGTGTTTTTATCGTCAGCACATCAGAGCTCTGAATCAAGACTGCGTGTGCGTATGGGCCGCTTGCGTCTGCAACAACACGCGCGGAAACAAAACTGCGACCAGGCTGCGGCACCACGTGCAGCAACCGGCGTAGCGCATCATTCTCCTGTTGAATATCCTTGGCAAGCGCCTGCCACTTGAGCAATTCAATGTTCTGGTTCCTGAGCGCAATATTTTCCTGATGCAGGTTCACGAAACCAGCGATCGAAGCGCCCGCAGACGCCACCGCATCCATCGGGCTCGCAGCAACCGCCATCAGCGGCGCAAGCGTATCGGCAATCGATGTACGAAGGGATACTGAGTTGGGATTTTCTGCCTTGCTCATGATAATCAGCGATGCAGACCCAACGATCATCAGCAACACACTCGCGCGCGAAGCCCACAACCGAACCGGCGGCTGAGCAAGGCGTATGGGCTGTGATTTTCTGGATGCCATAAAAAAATATATTATACGCTATGTGTTACCCGATTGCCAGCATCTGGCAAGCAAGAAATACAAGCGCAAGTATCGACACACCATCTTAACAAAAAGTTAAGAAAGCACGTTTATCTGTCTCAATCCTGCTTGAAGAGAACGTGCTTAAGCTGCTCTGGATGCTCCAGAACACGCCCTGAGCCGACCGCCACACAGTTAAGCGGTTCCTGCGCGACAAACACAGGCAGAGATGTTGCGTTAGAAAGCACAACATCAAGGTTCCTGAGCATCGCACCGCCGCCTGAAAGTACAATACCCTTGTCAACAATATCCGACGAAAGCTCCGGCGGCGTACATTCAAGCGCGACTTTCACCGCCTCGATAATCTGCCCCACAGGCTCCACCAGCGCTTCAGCAATCTGATACTCGGAGAGCACAATTTCCTTGGGCACACCGTTCATCAGGTCGCGGCCTTTAATTTCAATCAGGCGGCCTTCGCCATTTTCCGGCGCACACGCTGCACCGATTTCTTTTTTGATTTTTTCAGCCGTGGTCTCGCCAATCAGCAGGTTGGCATAGCGACGAATATAAGAAATAATCGCCTCATCCATTTTATCGCCGCCGACACGCACGCTGCGCGCATAAACAATGCCGCCGAGCGAAAGCACCGCCACTTCCGTGGTGCCGCCGCCGATGTCAACAATCATTGAGCCAGTTGGTTCCGTCACAGGAAGCCCTGCGCCAATGGCCGCAGCCATCGGTTCTTCAATCAGAAATACATCGCGCGCACCGGCATTTTCGGCCGCTTCCTGAATGGCACGACGCTCCACCGGAGTCGAGCCACTAGGCACGCAGATGATGATGAGCGGCCGTGGACGCATGAAGCTGTTTTTGCTGTGCACCTTGTGAATAAAGTGTTTGATCATTTCCTCAGCCGATTGAAAATCGGCGATCACACCATCTTTGAGTGGGCGCTTGGCATCAATTTTAGCCGGTGTGCGCCCCAGCATCATCTTTGCTTCATTACCAAAAGCAAACGGCACCATCATGCCACCCGAATCTTTCATCGCCACCACGGATGGCTCATTAAGCACAATGCCGCGGTCTTTCACATAAACCAGCGTATTTGCTGTTCCGAGATCAATCGCCATATCAGACGAGGCCAGGCCAAACATTTTATGAAACATCGCGTGATTCCAGTAAGTAGAGATGATGACTGTTGTAGCGCGACCAGCAAATAAGGCAACAGTTTACTGATCAGCACCCGGCTCGCGAAGTATATTTTCCAGATATTGATCGAGGTCTGCCGCCTGACTCTGCGGCGCCGCGCCATCTGGCAGATTTTTTTCTCTTTTGAGTTTGTGCACAACCTGCGAGCGGCGAGTATCGCAATCATGCCGCACATGCAGTAATTTTTTCGCAGGCTCTGCCGCCTCGCCTGGGGGCGGCGTTTTTTGACGGTAAACAATCAGATTCACGATCTTAAGCGATGCCATGCCGGACGTTTTCCATGTGTCATAGCGCCGGCAGAAATAGCGCCCCATCTGGCTGCGGCTGCGCTCGATATTCATGCTCGAAAAAAATTTACGCCAGCGATAGCCGGGGTTCATATCAAATCCATGCGCTGCAAGTTCGTGTGAAGGGGCGCGGTCTTTTTCAAACAGCAGATCAATGCTGCGGCCATCGGCCAGCTCGCCTTCCACCACCACCCAGCGCGAACGGCTGATCGGCTGCGGCGCAAAAAAACCCATTTTCTGACGCAGCCCTAAAAGCTGGTAGCTATCGGCAATGAAGGTAGGAAGAATCTGCTGGGGCTTGCCTTGAAGTGTGGCGATGTTCCATGCGATGGTGATCATTGCAAGTGCTGCCAGAATATAGCCGGTAGCAAGCGGTAGTGGCGGCGCAAGGTCGCGCTCGGTCTCTGGAAGACATATCGCACTGAGACGGCCAAAATCGGCGCGGTGGTTTGCAATCAACCGGTAGAATCGCTCGCCGAGCAGGTGAAACGGCGGCAGCGCAAAAAACACTCCCAGCGGCCATAAAATTGGCGAGCGACGCCAGCACCACGAAACCGCCTGCCAGCGCAGCCGGCGCACTCCCTTAGCATCTTCCACCACCCAGCTATTTTCACGCTTTAGTATCTCACCGATCTCCGGAGTTTGCTGCGCAGGCAGCACCTCAGTTGCGCGCGGCATGCCAAGCGCACGGAAAATCAGGCAGGTCTTGCGACAAAACCCACAATCTTCATCATAGTAAATGCGAATAGACGCGCGGCGCTCTGGCAGCATTTTTTCCCAGAATAGCGGGGGAAGAAACACCGTCAGCCCTGCGATGCATACAAGCGGAAAGAACCCAATCGAAAGCAGCAGCGCAAAGCCGACATGCATCAGCGCCAGCAGCAGAACCATCAGCAGCCGCGCCTGCTGCGTCATCACGGGCGCAAAAAGAAAAATGGCTGCCACCAGCTCCAGATGATACACATAAAAAGTCAGGCTGCGCAGCATCTCGGTATGCGCAGCAAAATAAGCCGCGAGCGGCGTGGTAATTTCCGGCGAATTCAAAACATAATGCACCGCATCGTAAGTTTCGCGCCAATTTACCCCTGTTTTCAGTAGCGCGCTGAACAGGTATAGGCAGACAACCTGAACAAAGATAGCAACCACCGCCCACGAGCTGTATGTCTCAGAAGGTGAAGGGGCGCGGTTCATCGCCTCGTCCACCGAGCAGCGCGCCCCCAGCGGTAGAAACATCCCCCAGAAAAGCAGCAGCCGCAAATAGACATCCGCACCGCTGGTCAGGTTGAAAATCCGGCTATCAAGTGAGACAGCAAGCACCCAGCAGAGAATAGTCACAAGCCGTGTGCGATAACCCACCAGCAATGCCAGCGCCGCGAGCGCATTCAGCAGCATAAGCATGAGCGAAAACCACAGGCTGCCACTGATAAAATAAAGCGACCAGTTCAGCGATGAGCCCATCGCGCTGCGGCGCGGATAAATGCCGCTATCGCTTAGAAACGCATGCGCATCAGGAAGCAAAATGGCAAGGTTGAGCAAAATCGAAAGCGCGAGCAACACACGAAAAAGCGCGAGCGACCGTAGGTCAACACTGAATAGTTGTTGCAGCTTGCCGATCATATCAGGCTGCTGGAATAAGCGCCTGCCGATCCTCGATCACCTGTAACTTGCATAGCGCATTCACGTAAGCAAGGGCAGAGGCCACCATAGTGTCAATGCTGGAGCCATGGCCGTTGATGATGCGGCCTTCTGGTGTTTCCAGCCGCACGGTCACTTCCGCCTGCGCATCAATGCCCTGCGTCACCGCATTCACCTGATAAAGCTTCAGGTTCGCGCGGTGCGGCACCAGCGCGCCAATCGCATTAAACGTGGCATCCAGCGGGCCATTACCCTCTACCGTTGCACGACGGATTTCGCCGTTTACGCGCAGGCAGAGCATCGCCGTCTGCGGGCCAATCGTTCCGCAGGTGATATGAAGTGATTCCAGCTGAATCGCATCATCGCGGCGCGACTCAGCGTCCAGCAGCGCGATGATATCTTCGTCATAAACATCCTTCTTTTTATCGGCGAGGTCTTTGAAGCGGTGGAATGCATCTTCAAACGCATTTTCACCCACTTCAATCGAAAGCTCCTGCAGCTTGTCGCGAAACGCAGCGCGGCCGGAATGTTTACCCAGCACAAGGTTTGATTTGGCAAGCCCCACCGATTCCGGCGTCATGATTTCATAAGTGCCGGCGTGCTTGAGCATGCCATCCTGATGGATGCCCGATTCATGGGCAAAGGCATTCGCACCAACAATCGCCTTGTTCACCTGCACCATCGCACCGGTAATGCTCTGCACGAGGCGTGAAAGCTTGGTGATATGGGTGGTGTCAATGCCGGTGGTGTAAGGGTACATATCAGCGCGGGTTTTGATCGCCATCACTACTTCTTCGAGCGCGGTGTTACCAGCTCGCTCACCGATGCCGTTGATGGTACACTCCACCTGCCGCGCGCCCGCGCGAACAGCCGCCAGCGAATTGGCGGTGGCAAGGCCAAGGTCATTCTGGCAATGGGTTGAGATAATCGCCTTATCGATATTCGGCACGTTGTTTTTTAGGTAAGCGATGAGCTGGCCATAATCATCCGGCGTAGCATAGCCTACCGTATCGGGAATATTGACCGTGGTCGCACCGGCCTTGATCGCGGTTTCCACTGCGCGGCAGAGATAGTCCTTGTCCGAGCGCGTCGCATCCATCGCTGACCACTCCACATTATCGGTGAAGCTGCGAGCGAGCGTCACCGTTTCGCGAATAATTTCCAGCACCTGTTCTTTGGAAAGGCGAAACTGGTATTTCAGGTGAATGTCGCTGGTAGAAATAAAGGTGTGGATGCGCGGTTGCTTCGCGGGTTTTAAAGCCTCCGCCGCGCGCTCAATATCCGCCGCTTTGGCGCGTGCCAGCGAGCAAACCACGGCGCGTTTGATCTTGCGTGCGATCTCGCGCACCGATTCAAAATCCCCCTGCGAGGCCATGGCAAACCCCGCCTCAATCACATCCACGCCCATGCTGTCGAGGCTTTCTGCCACCATGAGTTTTTCCTCAAGGTTCATGCTCATGCCGGGCGATTGCTCGCCATCACGCAGCGTGGTGTCGAAAATAATAATGCGATCTTGGGACATAATAACCTGCTGATTCACCGAAAGGTTGCAAACAGTAGCGCAAGGTGCCACACCTTTCAAGGAAATCAGTTGTTTTGCGGCCGCAGATAAAATAATTAAATATCATTAATAAAAAAGATTGGGGCCACAGGCCACTTTACATTTCTCCAAAACGGCTACGTGCAGCGGGACTAGCTAGCTGCTTTTTCCAAGCATGGCTGAAAAGCTGTGCGCCAGAAGCAGCGTAACAAACGGAAACACCTCATACATGGCGCGTACCTCCTGAAACCTGCCAAAAATAAGCCATAACACCACCATTGGCACAATCACCCAAACCGTCTGGCGCAGCGCCAGCGGCTTTTCCTGCCAGCGATAAAGCAGCAAACACAGCCCCATCAGAATAGAAACCACTATCACCGCGCCGAAAGACTCCGTCAGCTGGTTGATATTGTTATAGATATGCAGTGTATAACTGCCCACTTCCGGCGTAATCAGCGTCCTAATCGCCAGCATGATAGCCCCGTAGGTGAATAGCTGTAGCGCCATCAGCCAGTAAAGCTTGCTTGCTGGCAGCCAGCCGCGCCAGCAAAACCACGACAGCACAATCAAAAGCCACGCTGTCTCGCGGTTCATGCAGGCCAGTACCAGGCAGAACCAGTAAGCACGAAAGCGCCGCATCATCAGCAAATACCATCCCAGCGTCATGAAAAAAAGTGTGCCAGCATCGTAAAAGTAAGCTGCCTGCCACAAACCAATAGGAATCAAAAAAAGCCCAAGCAGCGGGGCGATAGAGGCTGCCGGAGTATCAGGCATCAGCGCTTCTGCAAGCCGGTACAGCAATATCGCATAACCAGCCAGCAACAAAAGCGATATTGTTCCGGCAACGAAACGCACAAAGTAAAACCGGTCAGATCGTGTCCAGATTTCGCTCGGTGTCCAGATAGT
>Ga0315900_10000698_pt1 | contig 56288 bp, 57 predicted proteins | sample LakEriMetagenome_FD_203521 | JGI IMG/M metagenome (GOLD analysis project Ga0315900, IMG submission 203521) | Freshwater fungal communities from buoy surface, Lake Erie, Ohio, United States - Buoy 12 MA114 | ecosystem: Environmental > Aquatic > Freshwater > Lake > Lake biofilm | place: USA: Lake... | reverse complement strand
AGCGGGCGATGAGCGCGTCGATGTGCGCTTCCTTGTCGCCGCCGGCGGCGCCGGCGTCCGCGGGCAGGTCGGCGAGCACGACCGCCGCCGGACGGCGCAGCGTGTCGCCCGCGCGCGCATGCAGCGCATCACCGAGCGGCCGCAGGTAATCGCCGCGGTAGCCGTTGGACGGGAAGGGGAGCTGTTCGCCGCAGCGCTCCAGATACCGCAGCCACACGGAGACCGCGAGGATCTCGGTCTGGCGGCCGGCGTCGTTGATGTAGTACTCGCGCGTGACGGCATCGCCCGCGGCCGCGAGCAGACGACCGAGCGCATCGCCGAACGCGGCTTGGCGGCCATGACCGACATGCATGGGGCCGGTCGGGTTGGCCGACACGAACTCGAGCAACACCTTGCGTGGCATCGCGGGGACATGGCGGCCGTAGGCGTCGCCCTGCTCGTGCACGCGCACGATCTCGCGCGCGTAGAGGTCGCGCGCCAAGGTGAAGTTGATGAACCCGGCGCCGGCGACCTCGGTGCGGGTGATGAGCGCGTTCGCCGGCAGCGCCGCGATGATGCGTTCGGCGAGCGCACGCGGGTTGGTGCCCGCGCCCTTGGCGAGGCGCATCGCCACATTGGAGGCGAAGTCGCCATGCTGCGCATCGCGCGCACGCTCCACGGTCACGACCGCGGGGTCGACGGGGGTGGGCAGCACGCTGCCTTCGAGGCTGCGTACCGCGGCGAGCAGCAGGTCCTGGAGTTCTTCTTTCACGGGCGCGATTCTAGAACAGTTCGAGCGGGTCGACGTCGAGCGCCCAACGCACGCGGCGGGCCTCGGGCAGCGCCTCGACCTGCGGCAGCCACGCATCGAGGAAACGGTGCAGCACGCTGCGCCCGGCGGCATCGACCAGCAGCTGCGCGTGGTGACGGTCGGCGCGGCGCGCCATCGCGGCGGGCGCGGGGCCGAGCAGGCGCAACCCCTGCGGCGTACGGTCGGCGATCCGGCGCGCGGCTTCCAGGAAGGCGACCGCGTCCTCCGGCGTGAGCGCGGAGGCGCGCAGCGCGGCGAGCCGCGCGAAGGGCGGCCACGCGGCGTCGCGCCGCTCGGCGAGCGCGGCGGCGGCGAAGGACTCGTAGCCGCCGGTGATGAGGCCGAGCAGCAACGGGTGGTCCGGATGCTCGGTCTGGATCAGCACCTCGCCCGGCTGCGCGCCGCGCCCGGCGCGGCCTGCCACCTGCACCAAGGTCTGTGCGAGCCGCTCGGCGGCGCGGAAATCGGTGCTGAAGAGCCCCTGGTCGGCGTTCAGCACCACCGCGAGCGTGACGGCCGGGAAATCATGGCCTTTGGCGACCATCTGCGTGCCGACGAGGATGCGCGCCTCGCCGCTCGCGACCTTGCCGAGCACCGCCTCGAGCTCGTCGGCGCGCCGCACCACATCGCGGTCGAGACGCGCGATGCCGACGCCGGGGAAGGTCTCGGCCAGCGTCTCCTCGATGCGTTCGGTGCCCTGGCCGACGGTCTTCACCGCGTAGCCGCATTGCGGGCATTGGCGCGGCAGCTCGCGGTCGGCGCCGCAGTGATGGCAGCGTAGCCGCGAGGCGTTGCGGTACACGGTCATGCGCGCATCGCAGGAGGTGCAGGGTGCCACCCAGCCGCAGGCGGTGCAGGCGAGCGTCGGCGCATAGCCGCGACGGTTGATGTAGACCAGCACCTGCCCGGCGGCTGCGAGATGCCGCTCGATGGTGGTGACGGCCGTGGTCGAGAGCCCCGCGTGCACGCGCTCGGCGCGCAGGTCGATGAGCCGTAGCAGCGGTGGCTGCGCAGCCGCGGCGCGTTCGGGCAGGTCGAGCCGCGTCAGACGGCCGGTGGCGGCGTTGTGCAGCGTCTCGAGCGAGGGTGTGGCGGACCCGAGCACCACCGGGATACCGAGGCCCTGCGCGCGCACCAGCGCGAGGTCGCGCGCCGAATAGCGGAAACCGCCTTCCTGCTGTTTGAACGAGGCGTCGTGCTCTTCGTCGACGATGATGAGGCCGAGGCGATGCAGCGGTGCGAACACCGCCGAGCGCGTGCCGAGCACGAGCCGCGCTGCGCCCGAGTGCGCCCGCCGCCAGGCCTCGAGGCGAGCCGTATCGGTGAGTCCCGAATGCAGCACCGCGAGCGGTGTGCGCGGGAAACGCGCCGCGAAGCGCCCGACGAGCTGCGGCGTGAGGCCGATCTCGGGCACCAGCACCAACACGCTGCGGTCGCGGGCGAGATGCCGCTCGGCCAACCGGAGATAGACCTCGGTCTTGCCGCTGCCGGTGACGCCGTGCAGCAGCCAGCCGTGGTAGCGGCCGTCATCCGCGGCCTCGAGCGCATCGAGCGCGGATCGTTGCGCGGCGTTGGGCGCGGGCACGGCGGCCGCGACCGTCGAAGTCGCCTCCGAAGCGGACTCCATCGAGCCGTCCGCCGGTTCCGCGAGGGGCGCGAGATCCTCGTGGCATGTGATCCAGCCGCGCGCGAGCAAGGGCTTGGCGGCATCGCGCCATCCGGGCAGTCGGGCGTTCAGGGTCGCGGCATCCACCGCCGCGGTCGGTCGGCCGTCCGCTGGCGCGAGCGCTTGCAGCAACTCGCGTTGGCGCGGCGCACGGCGGGGTTCGCCGGTGGACCACGCTGCCGAACCCGCCGGTGTGTGCGCCCACCACTCGACGGTCTCGCGCAGCGGCGCGCCCTCCCGAGCGAGCCGCGGCAGAGCGGTGGCGACCGCCTCACCGATCGGGTGATGGTAGTAGTCGGCCGCCCACATCAGCAGTTTCAGCAGGTCGGCATCGAAGGTCGGTACCGGGTCGATGGCCTTCGAAATCGGCTTCAGTTTCGCTATATCGAGGCCTGATTGTGTCTCATGTGAAACGATAACCCCGACCAGCTGCCGTCTACCGAAGGGCGCCAGTACCCGCGTGCCCGGGGCTGGCAGAGGCCCCTCGAGCGGCGGCAGGTAGTCGAACGCCTGGCGCAGCGGCGTGTCGATGGCGACCTTCAGGATGGTGGGTGGTGTGAGCGGTTCCATGGTCCGGATCTTGTCCACAGAGGATGTGGATAACGCTGTGGACAGTGCCGATGACAAGAGGAAAAACGCGGCATTTTCAGCAGATTCTCGTTGGCTTGGTCAAATAATAGCCAGTACCATCAAGTTTCTTTTAAAAACAAGACCTTGCGCGGCCGCGAACGCCCAACAGGTCGAGTTTATGACCGGAAGGTGACACGGTTTCTTCGCCTCTGTGTGCAAGTGCCTGATTTTCGGTAGGGGGCCGACATCAGGGTGGCCGTATCCCCGCTGTCGGCGCCCGCGCAGGGCCGGACCAATTGGTCAGCGACACCCCCGCCAAGGCGATCAGTCCACCGACCACCATCGAGGGCAGGATCGCCTCACCGAGCAGCAAGGCGCCGAAGGTCGCGCCGAACACCGGCACCAGGTTGTTGAAGACCGCGGCTCGGGCGGGACCCAACCGTTGCAGGCCCTGCGCGTACCAGACGAAAGCGAGCGCCGTGCCGCCGATGCCGAGGTAGGCGATCGAGACCCAGCCGTCCCAGTTCACCGATGCCGCCCGCCATGATGCCCACTCGAACGGCATACCGAGCGACAGCAAGCAGGCGCCGCAGAGCGCGGTGATGGTGGTCATGGCCAGCGCGGAGGGTGCGCCATCGCCTGAGAACGCGAGACGGCTGATCACGGTGTACGCCGCCCAACAGACCGCACCGCCCAGCATCATCGTCTCGCCGATGCCGACGCGCTGCAGGATCAGCGTGAGGTCGCCGCGCGCGAGCACCACCGAGACCCCGGTGAGCGCGAGCAGGATGCCGAGCCAGCGGTGGCGCGCGAGCCGTTCACCGAACACCAGCGCCATCGCCACCGCGGTGAGGATCGGGTTCAGCGCCACCACCAATGCTGTGCGGCTGGCGTCGATGCGCTCGAGGGCGCCGAGGAACAGCAGGTTGTAGATGACGAGGCCGGTCGCGGCGAGCAGCAGCGCGAAGCCCCAGTCGCGCGCGCGCAGCTTCGGCCAACCTCGTTCGGCGAGCAGCAGCAAGGGCAACAGCACCGCGACCGCTGCCCAGAAACGCAGCGCCGCCAGCGTGAAATGCGGCACCTGCGGCGCGGCGATGCGGCCGGCGATGAAGGTGCCGCCCCACAGCGCCGCGACGCCGACCAACCGCGCATAGACGGTCAGCAGCGCCGTCCCGCCGCCCATCGCGGTCATGACGCCGGCGCTGCGGGATGCCGTTCCCGCCAGGCGACATAGACACCGGCGGCGACCACGAGCGCAGCGCCCGCGAGCACGGTGCCGTTCGGCGATACCGACCAGAACACCCAGTCGATGCCGAGCCCCCACAACAGCGCGGTGTACTCCATCGGTGCGACCACCGCCGCCGGCGCGCTCTTGAAGGCGACGGTGATGTAGTGCTGGCCCACCGCGCCCGTGGCGCCCGCCGCGGCGACCAGCACCCAGTGCGAGGGCTCCACGGCGATCCAACCGCGCAGCGCGAACGCGCCCGAGATGACGGCCATCAGCCCGAGGAACGAGAACACCACCGCTGCCGTATGTTCGGTGCGCGTCAGCACCCGCGCGACCAGCACCGCAACCGCATAGCAGAGCGCCGAGACCAGCGCCGCGAAGCCGGCCGCCGCCGGCAGGCCGTCGGGGCGTGGCTGCAGGATCACCAGCACGCCGAGGAAGCCCACCACGATCGCGATCCAGCAGCCGGCGTCGACGCGCTCGCGCAGGAACCATGCGGCGAGCGCGGCGATGAGCAGCGGGGCGAACATGTAGACCGAATAGACCGAGGCGAGCGGCGCATCGCGCAGCGCGATGATGAAGGTGCCGAGCATCACGATGCCGAGCAGGGCGCGCGCCAGATGCAGCCACGGGCGCGTCGGCCGCAGTTCCGCAAGACCGCCGCGCCACCACAAGGGCAGCAGCAGGAAAGGCAGCGAGGCGGTGGCCCGCAGGAAGATGACCTGCATGGGCGGGTAATGCGCCGCGAAGAGCTTCAGCAGCGCATCCATGAAGGAGAAGGCGGCGACGGCGATGAACATCGCCAGCACGCCTTTGGCGCTGCCGGATTGCATCGGCAGGCACTATACGCGAGCGCGCCGACCGGGAGCCGCCGCGGATGCCATGGGACCGGGATGACTTTAGTCACTTGACCGACCCTCGGCGGGCGCATTTACTCGGATGGTCGTCTCGGGGCCCCTCGGCCAGCGGGTCGGCGTGTAGAACAACCAAAAAGCAAGGGGGATCACATGGACATCACCAGTCTGCTCATCCAGCTCGTCTCGGGCGCGGTCGGCGGCAACATCGGCGGCGCGCTGCTCAAGAACATCAGCTTGGGCCCGGTCGGTAACTCGATCGCCGGCATCATCGGCGGTCCGCTCGGCGCGGCGATCCTGGGCCAGCTCGGCATGGGCGGCGGCGGCGCGCTGGCCAGCGTGGGCAGCGGCGGCGTCGGCGGCATCATCCTGATGATCATCATCGGCTTCATCAAGAAGGCGATGGCCAAGTAAGGGAGACCGTCAGGTCTGCAGCAAGAGGGCGCGCCGGGACACCGTCGCGCCCTTTTTCTTGGTCCGCCCCTTCGCCCTGCACTCCATCCACCCGATCAGGAGAACCGCCGTGCACAAAGCCCTGTACATCGTCCCGTTGGTCATCGCCGCTTGCATCACCCATCCTGCCCGGGCTCAAGATGCGGGTTCCGAACTCGCGCTCTGCCTGACGCAGAAGGCCTCCGCTCAGGACCGAAAGGACTTCGCCCGTTGGGCTTTCCTGACGATGGCGTCGCATCCGGACTATGTGGACCTGATGAAGCCCACGGTCGCCGCTTCCCGCGAGGAGGCGACGCGCGCCGCCGGTGCGTTGGCCACGCGTCTCGTGACCGAGACCTGCCGCGATGCGGCCCTGAAGGCCGTCGCCGACCGCAACGCCCTCGCGTTCCAGAACGGCTTTGCGGCGCTGGGTCAGATGGCGATGTTGGAGGTGGTGGGCAACCCCGAGGTGATGCGCTCCATGTCGAGCATGGATGCCTTCCTCGATCGAGAAAAGCTCGAGGCTTTGGCGAAGCCCCGAAAGCCCTGAGGCTCCGGGCCGCCTACGCCACCGGTCTCAGGGCTCGTCGATCTCGTAGCCGCGCGCGCGCAGCTGCGCGAGGATGCCGCCCGGCCGCAGCAGCCCGTCGATGTCGGCGACCGCGAGCGTCACCGGGTTGCGCTCGAGCGAGCGCGTGACGACGCCGAGCCAGGCGGTCTCGAAATCGCGCAGCAGCTTGGTCATGCGCGCGCTGTTGCGCAACGAATCGAGGCAGGTCGCGGACGCCTGCGAGGCCGCGCCCGAGCGCAGCCCGCCCACATCGCCCACCGCCCAGGCCTCGGCGCGCTGCCGCGAGTTGGCCAGGTCGGCCTCGATGCGCCCCAAGATCACCTCCATGCAGGCGATCTCCGCCGCCTGCGGGATCTGTCCCATCTCGGCCAGCGTGCCGCGCGCGTCGTCGACCTTGACGGCCGCGCGTTGCACCGGGACCTTGCGCTCGCGGGCCAGTTTCTCGACCTTGCGCGCCACATCGTTGCGGAAGGTCAATCCGCTGCGCTCGACCGCGGCGCTCTGCAGCTCGAGCACCGCCAGCATCGGGCGCCGCTCCAGCATGCTGCGGTCGCGCGGCGCGTACTTGGTGCGCAGCCTCTCGAAGCGCGCGAACAGCGGCGGCGGCAGCACGGCCTCGAGGCGTTCGCCCTCGGCGTTGCCCCGCAGCTTGCGGTACTGCATGTAGAGTTGCACCGCCTTGACGGGGCCGATGTCCGTGTCCACCTCCGGCCGTGCCGGCACGAAGGCTTGCGCTCGCGCCAGCACCGACTCCACCTCGCGGGAGCGCCATTCGATCTTCTTGGGCGCGGGCGTGATGGTGGCGAGCAGGAACAGCGTGTGGTCGCCCTTGCGGACCTTCCAGAGGCCGGGGCCGGCGCGTTCGCCGGCGACCAGCACCTCCTCGACGGTCTCGGCTTCCGGATCTGCGGGCGCATCCGCGGGCGCTTCCGGCTGCGGGTCCCCCACCGGCTGCGCGACGGCGGCGGCGGAGAGCGCGGCCGCGAGGGCGGCGAGCAGGGTCATGCGGATGGCGTTGAATGTGGTCATGTCCGGCCTTATCTTACGTGGCTGATGACCCAAGAAAGCCGTGACGAGTTCCCGGCCCTCGCGCACCCCGTCGAGGGCGTGACCCTGCAGCAGCCGGTGCTGCGCACCGATGTCGCCGGCATGCCGCTCGAATGGATCGACTACCGCGAGGCGGCGCGGCTCTACCACCAGGACCAGGTCGCCTACGCCTGCGGCACCCCCATCTTCCGGCTCTACGGCGGCACCAACGCGCTCACCGGCCGGCGCACCGTGCTCGAGGTCAACTCGATCATCGCGACGGTCGGCCAGAGCGGCAACCCCGGCCACCTGCGCGCCGACTATGTGCCGCCGCTCAACAACGAGACGCTGTTCCGCCGCGACGCCCATCTTTGCCTGTACTGCGGTGACCGCTTCGCGCACCGCGACCTGTCGCGCGACCATGTGCGGCCGTTCAGCCAGGGCGGCCGCGATGTCTGGACCAATGTCGTCACCGCCTGCCGCCGCTGCAACAACTTCAAGGCCTGGCGCACCCCGGAGCAGGCCAAGATGCAGCTGCTCGCCGTGCCGTTCACGCCCACCTACGCCGAATACATCTTCCTGAAGGGACGGCGTGTGCTCGCCGACCAGATGGAGTACCTGCTCGCGCACTTCCCGCGCAGCAGCCCCCTGCACGGGCGTATCCGCCACCTGATGTCCTGACGCCGGGCGCTGCGCCCGGACCCCTCCCGCCGGTGTTTTGCGCCGAGTGGATGGCGCGCCCTGCCGCGCTCGTCGTCCAATGGGCGGCTCTACCCCGGAGGCTCCCATGGACCGCGAATCGATCGAGAACTTCCTGCGCACGACCGCGAGCGAACTCGCGATCAAGATATTGGCTGCGCTCGCGTTCTGGATCATCGGCCGCTGGCTGATCGGCAAGGTCGTCGGCCTGATGCAGGCGGCGATGAACCGCAACGACATCGACCCGACCCTCACCAAGTACCTCGGCTCGATCGTCGCCATCGCGCTCAACATCGCGCTGGTCCTCGGCATCCTCGGCTACTTCGGCATCCAGACCACCTCGTTCGCCGCGATGCTGGCGGGCGCCGGACTCGCCATCGGTGCGGCCTGGAGCGGCATGCTCGGCAACTTCGCCGCCGGCGCGTTCATGCTGGTGCTGCGCCCCTTCAAGGTGGGCGACTTCGTGCAGGTGGGCGGCATCACCGGCACGGTGCACGAGCTCGGTCTCTTCGGCACCACCCTCATCACGCCCGACAATGTCATGACCCTGGTCGGCAACGGCAAGATCTTCGCCGACACGGTGATGAACTACTCCTCGCGTCCGACGCGCCGCGTCGAGCGCACCATGCAGATCGCGGGATCCGTCGATCCGCTCGATGCGATGGCGCGGCTGCGCAAGGCGATCGCGGCGATCCCGAACGTCGCCGCCGACCCGGCGCCCGAGGTGAACCTGCTCGAGACCAACCTCGTCGGCCATGTCATCGCGGTGCGCCCGTACTGCCACACCGACCACTACTGGCAGGTCTATTTCGACACCAACGAGGCGATGGTGCGGGTCGCGCAGCAGGCCGGATGGCCCGCACCGACGCCCGCCACCAAGATGATCCAGGTGCAGGGTTGAGGCGCCGCCGCGCCGCCATCCATCACGCCGCCGCGCTGCTGTCGGCGACCGTCGTCCTGTCGTCGGCCGCCGCGCAGGAGATCGAGCCGCGCGCGTATTCGGCGAGCCCGGTCGGTACCAATTTCGCCGTGCTCGGCTACGGCAACACCAGCGGCGATGTGGTGTTCGACTCCTCCGCGCCGTTCACGGATGTGGAGGCCGAGGTCGACACCGTCTCCGCGGCCTTCGGTCGCGTGTTCGCGCTGGGAGGTCGGCAGACGAGCATCAGCGTCGCGGCGCCCTACCAGTGGGGCGAGGCCTCGGGCAGCGTCGGTGAGGACCGTCGTTCGGTGGCGCGTTCCGGCATGGGCGACCTGCGGCTGCGTGTCGCGACGATGCTGGTCGGCGGCGAGGCGCTCGCGCCGCGCGAGTTCGCGGCACGCAAGCGTGGACCGAGCGTCGGCGTGAGCATGGTGGTGGTCGCGCCGACCGGCCAGTATGTCCCCTCGCGGCTCGTCAACATCGGCAGCAACCGTTGGGCCGCCAAGCCCGAGGTCGGTCTGGCCTGGCCGCGCGGGCCTTGGCAGTTCGACCTGCACGGCGGCGTCTGGGTGTTCGGCGACAACGACGAGTTCCAGGGCGGCAACCGCCGCAGCCAGGACCCCATCTGGAACATGCATGCAGGCGTCAGCTACACGCTGAAGCCCGGCACCTGGGCCGCGCTCGGCGGTACCTGGTACGCGGGCGGCAAGACCGCGGTGAACGGCGCCGAGGACGACAACCGGCAGGACAACTTCCGGCTCGGGGCCACGGTGTCGACCGCGCTCGGTCGCGGCCACTCGCTCAAGTTCACCTACAGCGACGGCGCCGTGGTGCGCATCGGCGGCGATTTCCGCACCTTCGGCGTCGCCTGGCAGTACACGTTCTTCGACCGGCCTCGCTGAGGCGGTCCGCGCCCGGTCCCGGACGCGCCACGACCTGCCGCGCGCGGCGCGCGGCTACAATCCGCGCGTGGTCTACCTCATCGACGCTTCCGTGTATGTGTTCCGGGCGTACTACTCCATGCCGCCCGACATGCTCGACCGCGACGGCAACCCCGCGCATGCGCTGTTCGGGTTCGCGCGTTTTCTGGGCGATCTGATCGAGCGCGCGCGGCCGGGCTACCTCGCGGTCGCCTTCGACGAGAGCCTCGAGACCTCGTTCCGCAACCGCATCGACCCGTCCTACAAGGCCAACCGCGAGCCGGCGCCCGCCGACCTCAAGCGGCAGTTCGCGGGCTGCCGCGAGTTCTGCCGCCTGCTCGGCGTCGCCGAGTTCGGCAGCGGCGAGTACGAGGCCGACGACATCATCGGCACGCTGGCCTCGCGGCTGCGCGCCGAGGGCCTGCCGGCGACGCTCGTCACCCGCGACAAGGACCTCGCGCAGCTCATCCGCGAGGGCGATGTCTACTGGAACTACACCGACGACCTGCGGCTGCGCCACCACGAGATCGAGGGCCGCTTCGGCGTCGCGCCGGAGCGCTACGCCGACTACCTCGCGCTCACCGGCGACGCGGTCGACAACATCAAGGGCGTGCCGGGCGTCGGCCCCAAGACCGCCGCCGTGCTGCTCAAAGAATTCGTCTCGCTGGAGGAGCTCTACGACGACCTCGAGGCGGTGCGCGCGCTGCCGCTGCGCGGCGCCTCGAAGCTGCCCGAGCGGCTCGCCGAGCACCGCGAAGCGGCCTTCCTCGCGCGCCGTCTGACCACCATCGCCTGCGACATGCCGCTCGCGGCCGCCCGCGACGACCTGCGTCCGCGCGCGCCGGACCTCGCGGCGCTCGAGGCCTTCTTCGACCGCCACAACTTCGGGCCGACGCTGCGCCGGCAGGGCGAGCGGCTCGCCAAGTTGGCGGCCGCATGAGCCGTCCCGATCCGGGCGCGCCCGCTGTGGACGCGCACGGCGCCCGGGCCGCGCGGTTGTACGCGCCTTGGTACTGGCCGACCTGGCTCGCGCTCGGGCTGCTGCGTGGGCTCGCGCGGCTCTCCTACCCGACGCTGCTCGGCATCGGCGCGGCGCTCGGCGGCGCGCTGTGGCACCTGCCGCTGCCGCAGAAGAGGGTGGTGCGGCGGAACATCGCGCTCTGCCTGCCCGAGCTCGACGCCGCCGCGCGCGAGCGGCTCGCGCGCCAGCACTTCCGCGAGGCCGGCATCACGCTCGGCGAGACGGCGCTCGCCTGGTTCGCGCCGCCCGAGCGGCTGCTTTCCATGGTGCGCTTCGAAGGGCTCGAGGAGCTCGACCGGCTGCAGGCGTCAGGTCGCGGTGCGATCCTGCTCGCCGCGCACTTCACCACGCTCGAGCTCGGCGCGCGCTTCGTCACCGCCGCGCGGCCGGTGCACGCCGTCTACAAGCCTTCGCAGAACGCGCTGCTGGAGGAGGCGTTCCGCCGCTATCGCGGCGCGGTGTCGGCCGGCATGGTCGCGAGCGACGACATCCGCGGCATGGTGCGCGTGCTGAAGACGGGCGGGGCGGTCTGGTACGCGCCCGACCAGGCCTTCCGCGGCAAGGGCGCGCGCATGGTGCCGTTCTTCGGCACGCCCGCCGCGACCAACACCGCCACCTCGCGGCTCGCGCGCATGACGGGCGCCGCGGTGCTGCCGTACTTCGTCGAGCGTCTGCCGGGGGAGGCGGGCTATGTGGTGCGCATCGGCGCGCCGCTCGAGGATTTCCCCGGCGCCGACGAGGTCGAGGACACGCTGCGCCACCACCGTCTGATCGAGGCCGAGGCGCGCCGCCTGCCGGCGCAGTATCTTTGGCTGCACAAGCGATTCAAGGGGCTGACGCCCGATCATCCCGACCACTACGCCCGGTGACCTCATGAGCGACACCACAGCGAACGCGTCCAAGGACATCTCCTCCGTGCTGGTCGAGCAGCGCAGCTTCCCGCCGCCCGCGGGCTTCGCCGCCGCCGCTCGCCTCAAGGCCGAAGACCTCGCGGAGCTGCACCGCCGCGCCGCCGCCGACCCGGTCGGCTACTGGGCCGAGCTCGCGCGCGCCGAGCTCGCGTGGCGCAAGCTCTTCACGCAGGCGCTCGACGATTCGCAGGCGCCCAACTACCGCTGGTTCGCCGACGGCGAGCTGAACGTCTCGTACAACTGCCTTGATGTGCACCTCGCCGAGCACGGTCACCGCACCGCGATCGTCTTCGAGGGCGAGCCGGGCGATGTCCGCCGCCTGACCTACCGCGAACTGCACGCCGAGGTCTGCCGCTTCGCCAACGCGCTCAAGGCGCGCGGCATCCGGCGCGGCGACCGCGTGGTCATCTACATGCCGCTCGTCCCCGAGGCCGTGGTCGCGATGCAGGCCTGCGCGCGCATCGGTGCCATCCACTCGGTGGTGTTCGGCGGCTTCTCGGCGCTATCTTTGAAGGACCGCATCGAGGACGCCGGCGCACGCTGCGTGATCACCGCCGACGGCGGTTGGCGCGGCGGACAGGTCGTGGAGCTCAAGGCCGCCGCCGACAAGGCGCTGGCGGACGGCTGCCCGACGGTCGAGACCGTGTTCGTGCTGCGGCGGGTCGACGGGGCGGGGATCCAGGGCGCCGCGTCGCGCGCGGCGACCCCGATGGTCGCCGGCCGCGATGTCTGGTGGCACGACGCCGTCGCCGACCAACCGGCCGCCTGCGAGCCGGAGTGGGTCGACGCCGAGCATCCGCTGTTCCTGCTCTACACCTCGGGTTCCACGGGTCGCCCGAAAGGCATCCAGCATTCGAGCGCGGGCTACCTGCTCGGCGCGAAAGTCACCACCCGCTGGGTGTTCGACCTGCGCCACGACGATGTCTTCTGGTGCACGGCCGATGTCGGCTGGATCACCGGCCACAGCTATGTCGCCTACGGTCCGCTCGCCGCGGGCGCGACGCTCGTCATGTACGAAGGTGCGCCCACCTTCCCCGACGGCGGCCGTTTCTGGCAGCTCTGCGAGCGCCACGGCGTCACCGTGTTCTACACCGCGCCCACCGCGATCCGCGCGCTCATGAAGCTCGGCGACGCGATCCCCGCGCTGCATGACCTTTCAAAGATCAGGCTGCTGGGCAGCGTCGGCGAGCCGATCAACCCCGAGGCCTGGATGTGGTACCACCGCGTGATCGGCGGCGGCCGCTGCCCGATCGTCGACACCTGGTGGCAGACCGAGACCGGCGCCATCATGATCGCGCCCGTGCCGGGCGTGACCACCACCAAGCCCGGCTCCTGCACGCAGCCGCTGCCCGGGATCTTCGCCGACATCGTCGACGACGAGGGCGCGAGCGTCACCAAGCCCGACGCCGGCGGCTATCTCGTCATCCGCCGGCCCTGGCCCTCCATGCTGCGCACCATCTGGGGCGACAACGAGCGCTATCTGCAGACCTACTGGTCGAAGTTCCAGAACCGGTTCTATGTGGCGGGCGACGGCGCGCACCGCGACGCCGACGGCTGCTACTGGATCATGGGCCGCATCGACGATGTGCTGAACGTCGCCGGCCACCGGCTCGGCACGATGGAGATCGAATCGGCGCTGGTCGCGCATCCGCGGATCGCCGAGGCCGCCGTGGTCGGTCGACCGCACGAGATCAAGGGCGAGGCGGTCTGCGCCTTCGTCGTCTGCCGTGGCGAGCGGCCGACCGGTGACGCGGCGGCCGCGCTCACCCGGGAACTGCGCGACTGGGTGGCGGAGCAATTGGGCGCCATCGCCAAACCCGAGGACATCCGCTACGCCGACAACCTGCCCAAGACCCGCTCCGGCAAGATCATGCGCCGTCTGCTGCGCTCGGTCGCCCGCGGCGAGGCGATCACCCAGGACATCAGCACCCTCGAGAATCCGGCCATCATCGACCAGTTGCGGGGATAGCGCGGAACGGGCCTATCGCCGCGCCCCGCCCACGGCATTTTGTTGTATGAAAGCGACAGTTCATCGAGGGTACTGTTTCAGCGACCCGTTCCTGCCTTAACATGCACCATTCGGGTGGTCATCCCCGACCGGAGGTATCTCGATGAAGATCAACAACGCGCCGTTGGCGCTCGTCGTTTCGCTGGGCGCTTCTGCCCTTGCTGGCCAGACCGCGATCGCCCAGTCGGGTGGCGCTACCGCACAGGGGCCGTCGCTCGAGGAAGTGGTCGTCACCGCACGTAAGCGCGAAGAGTCGCTGCAGGACGTGCCGCTGCCGGTCACCGCGCTCACCGAAGCGGACATCTCGAACCGTCAGGTCACCTCGCTCGACGATGTCGCGAAGTTCACCCCGGGCCTCGTGTTCTCGAAGGTCTTCGGCCGCGCCACCGAGCGTCCCGTCGTCCGCGGTCTCGCCAGCGTCCTCGCCGGCACCAACGCGTCGGTCGAGACGGGCGTCGCCTACTTCGTCGACGGCGTGTACTACCCCGGCGACATCCAGAGCCTCGACATGAACGATGTCGCGCGCGTCGAAGTCATCCGCGGACCGCAGAGCGCGCTCTACGGCCGTAACACCTACGCCGGTGCGATCAACTTCGTCACCAAGCGTCCGGGCGATGCCACCTCCGGCTCCGTCTCGGCGAGCTTCGACCCCGATGAGCGCAACCTGAGCGCCCGTCTCGCGGCGCGGCCGGCCGATTGGCTCGCCGTCACGCTCAACGGCCGCTACTACGACTTCGACGGTCAGTGGACCAACAAGCTGACGGGCCGCAAGGTCGGCTTCGAGAAGACCAGTTCCTTCGGCGGTACGGCGAATCTCACGCTGACCGAGAACACCGAACTGCGCCTGCGCTTCCAGCGCAACCGCGACCGTGACGGTTCGCGGCCGATCTTCTTCCAGTCGGGCGCCGAGAACAACTGCTTCCCGGGCACCCGTTCGCTCGGCTCCTACAACTCCACCTCCACCGACAACACCAACCAGTGGTACTGCGGTGAGATCAAGCCGCGCGATGTCTACCTGAACGACGCGCCGGTCACCCAGGGCTTCCCGCCGCTGCTCGGCATCCCGAGCACGCTGCGTGGCCAGCCCGCGGGCGCGCTGATCTACGACACCCGCGCCGGTCTGCCCTTCTCGGGTGTCGAGCGCGACCTCGACCTGTTCACGGCGTCGTTCCGCTGGGACATCATGGGCTCGGGCTATTCGATGGTGTTGAACGGCGGCACGCGCGACGAAGACCGCAAGACGGGCGCGGACAGCGACCACTCGCAGGTCAACATCATCGGTCCCGACATCAACGGCGTCCGGGCGCTCGCCACCGGCTCTTCGGCCGCCCGCGACACCTACGAGGACTGGTCGGGTGAGCTGCGCATCGAGTCGCCGCAGGACGACCGCTTCCGCTGGATGCTGGGCGTCTACCACTTCGAGTGGGAGAACCGTAACTACCGCATCGACTTCGCGAGCCCGGGCGGCCAGACCCGTCCGTCGCAGATCTTCGACATCATCAACACCGGCTACTTCGGTTCGGTGGGCTTCGACTTCACGGACCGCCTCTCGGCGACGCTCGAGATGCGCAGCGCCACGGAGCGCAAGGGCCAGATCGACTGGACCCAGGTCCCGAACGTGCCGGCCGGCCCGACGGCGGCGGCGGTGTACGACTCGAGCATCCGCGGCAACGACGAGTGGAAGTCCACCACGCCGCGCGCGACGGTCGACTTCAAGCTCAACGAGGATGTGACCCTGTTCGCCATCTGGGCCAAGGGCTACAAGCCGGGCGGCTTCAACGGCGCGGTGGCCATCACCAACGGCCGCCCGCTCGACGAGTCGTTCAAGCAGGAGGAGTCGGTCAACTACGAGCTCGGCATGAAGTCGCAGCTGATGGACCGCCGCCTCACGCTGAACGTGTCGGTCTTCAAGATGAAGATCGACGACATCCAGCTCACGACCCCGATCACCAACGCCACGACCGGCGCGGTGACCTCGATCTCCACCAACCAGGGTGACGGCGAGATCAAGGGCCTCGAGATCGAGAGCCGCTTCGCCGCGACCGACGATCTGACGCTGGGCTTCACCTACGCGCTCGCCGACACCAAGTTCACCAACGGTATCGACGACTTCCAGTTCCAGATCACGAGCGGCGGCGGCATCTTCAACCCCGCCAATCCGACCGACCCGGCCCGCAACCTCAACGGACGCGGTAACGGCTCGATCGTCGGCAACCCGTTCCCGCTCGCGGCCAAGCACACCGCCTCGCTCACCGCGGACTACAGCCGTCCGGTGTTCGGTGGCGGCTACCGTCTGTATGTGAACAGCGACCTGTCGTACACCAGCAAGAAGAACATCCAGGTGCACAACACGGCCTACACCGGCTCGGCGCTGCTGATGGGCGCGCGCGTCGGCATCGAGACCGACAACTGGCGGGCGGGCTTCTACGGCCGCAACCTGCTCGACGAGTCCTCGGCGGTCGGTGCGACGCGCTGGCTGCACTCGTACCTGTTCGGCATCCCGGCGACCGCCGGTCCGGCGGCGACGCTGGATCCGGGCCTGCCGTCGACCGCCGTCGCGGCCTATTCGCTGCCGCGCGGCATCTTCGGCACGCTGCGCCGTGAGCGCCAGATCGGTCTGGAGCTGAACTACAAGTTCTGATCGCCCACCAGACGATTACGGACCGGGCCCGGCGGGAGACCGCCGGGCCCTTTTCTTTGTAGGCGTCGGTCCCCCGGGTGGATCAGCGTGCGTCGGCGCGTAGCGCCGCGACCGCCGTGTCCGGGAAGTCGCTGAACAGCGCATCGACGCCGAGCGCGGCGAACTGCCGGTACTCGGCGGCGGCGTCACCGCCGTAGTCGGCGGCGAGGTGCATCGGTTCGTCGCGGAAGGTCCACGGATGCACCTCGAGCCCCGCGGCATGGGCGAGTCCGACGAAGCGTGACGGCGCGGTGGTGAGCCGCGTGCGCTCGGTGTCGTCGGTCGCGGCCTCCGGCCCCGCGCCGCGGCGCGAACCGACGATGTGCCGCTTCCAGGGACCGACCGCATCCGCGTACTCCGCGATGACCGCGAAAGACCGCGGGTCGGTGAAGTCGGTCGGCACCTCGCCCTGCGGGTAGAGCGTGCACGCGCCCGTGCCCTGCCACCGCGGCGGCGGCTGCACGCGGCCGTCGTCCTCGAGGCCGCCGCCGTCGATCAACTGCACCAGCCGCACGCCGGTGCGCTCGCGCAGCCAGCGCAGGTTGCCCGATTCGAAGCATTGGATGAACACCGGCGCCTCGCGCGTGGTCCAACCCGCGGCGTCCAAGGCCGCGAGCAGCGCGTGCTCGAGCGGCAGGCCCTGCTCACAGTGCCAGGTCGGATGTTTGGTCTCGGGATAGATGCCGATGGTGCGGCCGGTGGCCGCCGTGCCGGCCTTGGCGACACCGATGATCTCCTCGAGGGTCGGCACCGCGAACATCCCGTCGAATTCTTTTGAGCGGTACGGCCGCGGCTGCACCGCACGCAGCGTGCGCAGCTCTTCGAGCGTGAAGTCGACCGTGAACCAGCCGGTGTGCGCGACGCCGTCGATCGTCACGCTGCGCTTGCGGTCGGCGAACGCCGGCCGCTGCGCGACATCCGTCGTCTGCGTGATGTCGGGTTCGTGGCGCGCGACGAGCCGTCCGTCCTTGGTCGACACCAGATCGGGCTCGATGAAATCCGCGCCCATCTCGATGGCGAGCCGGTAGGACTCCAGCGTGTGCTCGGGCCGGTGCCCGGAAGCGCCGCGGTGGGCGATGACGAGGGGTGTGCGTGCCATGCCGGGATTGTGCCCGACCTGGCGGGGTCAGCGTGGGGCGGGCGTCCCCGGCTGCGACAGGCTGACGCTGTAGCCGCGGCCCGAGAGGCAGTTGCGGAAGGCGAGGTTGTACTGCTCGACCTGCTGCGATGCCGACTGCTGCCGCGCGGCGCGTTCCTGCTCTGCGGCGGCGCGTTTCGCATCCGCCTCCTTGCGTGCGTTGTCGCGCCTCACAGCGCCGCCGATGGCGCCCACCGCACCGCCGATCGCGGCGCCGGAGCCGGCGTCGTTGCTGGCGATCTCGCCGATCACCGCGCCCGCCGCCGCGCCGCCGAGCGCGCCCTTGCCGGCGCCGCCCTTGGTGGCCGGGGCCACCGCGGCGGCCGGGGCCTGACCGCGACGCACCGCATCGGCGGGCGCCGCGCCGGCATGTGCTTGCGCCTCGCCCTGGCAGGCCGTCACATCCTTCTGCGTCTGCGCCTGGTTCTGTCCCTTGGCGGGCTTGATCGCCCACTGGCCGCTCGGCGTCTGCGCATCGGCGACGGTGACGAGCGCCGTGAGCGCGATGCAGGTGGCACGGGCGAGGGCGGAAGTGTTGCGCGACATGGAGAGGCTCCCGAAAAGGCTGCACGAGGTGGATCGGACTCCATCCTGCGCCCACGCCGGCGCACAGGGTTAGCCGCTTGCTGCAAGCGGACGCGCCGCCGCTGCCGCGTGCATCGGGGCTCCGCGCGGCGGTGTCCCGCGCTAGAGCACCTTGCGCAGCACCACGAAATGCAGATCTGGCTGCAGCGGCTCGCCGAAGCGCGCATCGCCGTACGGGAAGGGTGCGGTCTCGCCCGTGGCGCGGTAGCCGCGCCGCTCGTACCAGGCGATGAGCTCCGCGCGCTGGGCGATGACGGTCATGTGCACAGCGGTCACGCCCCAGCGGCGGCGCGCGTCCTGTTCGGCTCCGGCGAGCAAGCGCCGTCCGAGCCCGCCACCTTGCAGCGTCGGACGGACGGTGAACATGCCGAGATAGGCCTCATCGCCGTGCCGCTCGAGCTGCACGCAGGCGTCGATCGCCGGCGCGGCGGATCCGCCTGCGGGTCCGCTCGGCTGCACCGCTTCATGTACCAGCAGCACGCGGTCGCCCATGGTCTCGCCTTGTGCGATGGACTCGCGCAACGCGCCCGGGTCCGTACGCTGCCCGCCGAGGAGGTCCGCTTCGGTGGTCCAGCCGACACGGCTCGAGTCGCCGCGGTAGGCGGAGTTCACGAGCGCCGACAGCGCTTCCGCATCTTCGCGCCGCGCGGCGCGTAAGGCGAGCGGCGCGTCGGTATCCATCACGCCGCCCATTTCGCCGCTCAATCCGCCGCCACCCGGCCGCGGGTCTCGGCCATCTGCGCAAGGCCGATCCGCATCTCCAGCCGTCTCTTGAAATCTTCGGGTCCGAAGAACCGTTGCGCCAGCACGTTCATGGGGTCGGTGCGGTAACCGGTCTCGCGCACATAGTGGTCGTACTGCTGCTGCGCGAGCCGTTCCGCGACGGGCAGCGGCGCAGCGTCCGCTTCGTCGAGCCAGCCGAACCAGCGGTCGACGAAGCCGCGCAGGTAGTCCTCGCAGGTCGCGATGTTGGTCTCGGTGAGTTCGCCCATGATGCTGGTCGCCACCGGCGACATGAGACCGCGCAGGTAGGTGCCATGGCTCCAGTTCCAGGTGAACTCCGGCCGGCCGCGCAAGCGGATGGCATCCGCGTTCGCCGGCTCGTAGTACTTCTGGACATACGCGAGGTCGGTGCGCAGATCGACGCGCGGCGTGTAGTCGGCGTAGAAGAACAGCTTCGGCACCGTACCGAAGATGATCACGAGGTGCGGTACGCGGTTCTGCTGCGACAGGAACACGGTCGCGTTCATGTCGAGCAGCGAGGCCTTGCGGTTGCCGAGCCAGGAGTGCACCAGCCACTCGACCCGCGGTCCGCTCCAGGCGTTGAACGACCCCTCCATGCCGCCGTCGAGCGAGGTGTAGTACTCGCTGCCCGCGGTCGAGGGATGCTTCTCGACCGCAAAGCGCGCCTTCACGCGCTCCACGATGCCGGCATGGATGCCCCAACAGCGCTCCCAAGCGCGGCTCACATCGACATCCGGCTGCTCGGCCAAAAATTCGGTGATGGTCTTGATGTCGAGTTTGGTCGCGGACATGACGGTTGTCCCCCCTTATGGTCCCCGCCCGGGATGGTTCGCAGGACCACCGCCACGGTAACGGTCGGCGGCCGTCCCGGACATGGCGCCGCGACACCCCGTCCGCGCCTCGAACGGCTGCACCGGTCACCGTGCTTCTGCTAGCCTTCGCGCAACCGAATCCCCCTTCATGCTCCCAAGGAGACGCCGATGCCCTCGATCCGATCCCTCGCCGTGGCTGCGCTCGCCGCCACGTTGCTCACCGCCTGCGCAGCGACCGGCGACACGACCCGCTCCGCCGCCGCCAAGTCCGACGCCGCGCTCCAGGCCGTGCTCGCCGGCCCGCAGCGCAGTGCGGAACAGAAGGAGCGCGACGGCGAGCGTCGTCCTGGCGCCTCGCTCGCGTTCTGGGGCCTCACGCCCGGCGCCTCCATCCTCGAGGTGCAGCCCGGTGGCGGCTGGTGGACGCAGATCCTCGCGCCCTATGCGGCGCGTACCGGCGGCCGTTACACCGCGACCGCTGCCGACCTCGCCAACCCGAATCTCGCCCCCGCCGCGCGTCAGGGCCGCGAGCGGTTCGCCGCGACCTACGCCGATGCGGCCGTCTACGGCAAGGTCGAACTCGTGAACTGGGGCCCGGTGGCGGCGCCGCTGCCGGAAGGCCAGTACGACTTCATCCTGCTGTCGCGCGTCATCCACGGCTGGATGCGCCAGGAAGGCGCGGTCGATCGCTACTTCGCGCAGGTCGCGCGCGGCCTCAAGAAGGGCGGCACCGTCGCCGTCGAACAGCACCGCGCCGCGCCCGGTACCAAGGCCGATGGCGGCGAGTCGGGCTATGTCACCGAGCAGTTCGTGATCGATGCGGCGGCCCGCGCCGGCCTCAAGCTCGTCGCGAAGTCCGAGATCAACGCCAACCCGAAGGACACCCGGGACCATCCCTTCGGCGTCTGGACGCTGCCGCCGACGCGCGCGACCGTGCCGTACGGCTCGGGCAAGCCGGCCGATCCGGCCTTCGACCGTGCCAAGTACGACGCGATCGGTGAATCGGACCGCATGACGCTGCGCTTCACGAAGTGAGGCGACGGACGTTCCTCATCGGCGGCGGCGCGCTGTTGCTCGCCGGCGCCGGTGCGGTCGTCTACACGCGGCGCAGGATATCGGGCGGTCCGCCGCAGCGGCCGCCCGGTGCGCCCATCGGTCCGTTCGGTGCCGAGAGCACCGCGGAGGAGGTCACCGCCGGCCTCGACCTCGCCGGGCGCACCGCGCTCGTCACCGGCGGCACCTCGGGCCTCGGTCTCGAGACCTCGCGCGTGCTCGCGCTGCGCGGTGCGCATGTGCTGGTCACGGGCCGCACCCTCGAGAAAGCGAAAGCCGCCTGCGCCACGCTGCCCGGGCGCACCACGCCCATCGAGCTCGAGCTCGAACGCTGGGGCACGGTCGCCGCCGCCGCCGACCTCGTGCGCACCCTCGGCATGCCCATCGACATGCTGGTCTGCAACGCCGGCATCATGGCGTTGCCCAAGCTGGAGCAGGTGGGCGGCCTCGAGAAGCAGTTCGCGGTCAATCATCTCGGGCACTTCATCCTGGTCAACCGCCTGCTGCCGCAGGTCAAGGCGGCGCCGCAGGGCAGGGTGGTGGCGGTGTCTTCGGCCGGCTACCGCTGGGCGCCGCCCGCGGGCATCGAGTTCGACAACCTCTCGGGTGAGCGCGGCTATGAACCCAACAAGATGTACGGCCAGTCGAAGCTCGCCAACGGCCTGATGACGCTCGAGCTCGCGCGGCGGCTCGGCGCGGAGGGTTCGAGCGCGACCGCCAATGCCGTCCATCCCGGCGTCGTCAACACCAACCTCGGTCGTCATTTTCCGGCGTGGAAACGCGCCGCCGGCAAGTGGATCGGCTGGACCTTCATGAAATCCGTGCACCAAGGTGCGGCCACGAGCTGCTATGTGGCGACGGCGCCCGCGCTTGCGCAGACCCGCGGCCTATACTTCGAGGACTGCAACCCGGTCGTGCCCGCGCCCGGCAAGCACATGGACGACACCGCGCTCGCGGCCCGGCTGTGGAGCGTGTCCGAAGGCCTCGTGAAGGAGTACCTCGCATGATGGACCGCATCCTCGCCCGTGCCGCCGCGCTCGCCGTCCTCGGCGTGCTCGTCGCCTTCGCTGCGCCGACCGCCCGGGCGCAGGCGCCGGACCGCGCGACGCTCGGCGCGCAGGCGCAGGCCGCCTATCTCGCCGGCGATGCCGCGGCCATCGGCCGTCTCGAGGTGACAGCGCGCCCTTGGGCGAAGTCCACCGACCCGCTCGAGCTCTACACCTACGCCTTTGTGCAGTTCCGCGCCCAGCAGCTCGCGATCGCCGCCAAGCGCGAGGGCCCCTCCAAGGCCGCGGGTGAGGCCTGCGTCGCCGCCGCTGAGGCCGCGGTCAAGGCCGACCCGAAGTCCGCCGACGCGCTCGCCCTGCAGTCCGCCTGCTACGGCTACCTCGCCAATCTCGGCGGCATGGCCGCCATCCGCAACGGCTCCCGCAGCGGCAAGAGCATGGAGGCCGCGCTGGCGTTGCAGCCGCGCAACCCGCGGGTGATGTTGGTGGACGGGTTCGGGTACTACTTCCGCCCCAAGTTCGTGGGCGGCGACACCGGCAAGGGCTGCGTGCGGTTCCGCGAGGCGGCTGCGGCCTTCGACGCCGGGGCCGGCGGACGGGGCGGGGCGGGCGGCATCGATTGGGGCGCGGCCGAGGCCCACCTCTGGGTCGGGCGCTGCGCCCGCGATGCCGGGGATGCAGCGGCTGCCCGCAAGGCCTTCGAGCGAGCGCTCGCGATCGCGCCGGACTTCGCCGCGGCCAAGCGCGCCCTCGGCCGCTGAACGCCGTCGGCGACCTGCCGGCCGCCCGCGGTGGCCGGCGCGCGAAGAGACCTGTATCGACCCGTGGAAAAAGGTATCATCAAAGATAGCGTGTAACGGCGGTAACGGCGGAGTGCATCGCATGACGTACCGTTCCCTGGATCAGAGACCTCGATGTCATCCGAGCATGGCTGTGGCTGTCACGGCCATCGCGTCGCTGTTCGCGTGCGCGACGCCGGCCGGGGCCCAGTCCTCCGAAGCGGCCTCCGTCGGCAACCGCGCCCAGACCGCTTTCCTCAGGGGTGACGATGCCGCGCTCGGTCGCATCGAGTCCTCGGTGCGCGCGTGGGCCAAGTCGCCCGATTCCTTCAAGCTTTATGCCTACGCATTCGTCCAGTTCCGCAAGTTGCAGATGGCGCGCGACGCGCGGCGGGATGAGCAGGCCATGTCCGCCGGTCAGGCCTGTATCGCAGCGGCCAACGCCGCCATCAAGGGCAGCGCGCGGTTCGCCGACGCCTACACTCTGCGCGCCGCCTGTCAGGTATATCTCGGGTCCTTCAGCATGCTCGACTGGTACCGCTACGGGTCGGACGCCGACGACAGCTTGGAGATGGCGAAGCGGTTGGGTCCTGGCAACCCGCGCGTCACCCTCGTCGAGGCCCAGAGGCTGTGGTTCGGTCCGGTCTTCGTCGGCGACCAAGACAAGGCCTGCGAGGTCTTCCTCTCGGCCACCAAGGCGTTCGGCGACGACGCTGAGGCGTCCATCACCCGTGACTCGGTCGGCATAGCTTGGGGCGCCGCCGAGGCCAATTTCTGGATGGGCCGTTGCGCGCGCAACGCCAACGACCGCGAACTCGAATTCCAGTACTACCGCCGCGCGTTGAGTTTCGCGCCGGATTACGCCGCGGTCCAGCGCATCGTCCGCTGACCCTGCGCGGCCGGTCCGCCGCTAGAAGATCCCCGCCGCGAGCCCCGCTGCGAGCGTCGCGCCGAGCTCCCGCGCGCGGGCGAGCGCAGCATCGTCGGGGTCGCCCACCACCCGCAGCGGTTCGGCGATGCTCTGCCAGCCGTAGCCGGTCACGATCCGCTCCACCGCCGTCACCGTGCCCCGGCCGTCGTTGCCTGCGCTGACGAACAGCGCCCAGGGCGTCCCCTCGGTGCGGCCCTGCGCGGGGTAGAAGCTGCGGTCGAAGAAATCTTTGAGCGCGCCCGACATGTAGCCGAAGTGCTCCGGGGTGCCGAGCAGCACGCCTCCCGCCCAAAGCAGGTCGTCGACCGTCGCCTCGAGCGCCCGTCGCTCGCGCAGCTCGACGACGGTGCCGTCGGCGGCGAGCGCCTCCGCGGCCGCGGCGGCGATGCCCTCGACCGCGGCGGTGCGGAGCCGGTCCGTGCGGCCGCCGGCATGGCCGCCGTACACCAGCAGCAGCCGCGCCGGACGGTTCACGCACCCTCCGTGCGGCGCAGCCACTCGAGCGTCCCGTCGCGGCCGCGCGCGCGGTTGCCGGCCCAGATGACGATGGTCGCGACGAGCGCACCCAGCGCCGCGAGAGCCATGTCCTTGTGCGCGTCCCACTCATCGCCCTGCGTGCCGAGGAAGGCCGCCCCGAGGCCGCCGCCGAACAGCAGCGCCGCGCCCCACTCGATGAGTTCATAGAGCGCCGAGGTCGACAGCACGATGTCCATCGGCAGGAAGTAGCTCCAGAATCCGCGCACACCCGCATGCCGCATCAGCCACTCACGCAGCGGCAGCACCAACAGCAGTCCATAGGCGAGGTGCACCACGCGGTCGTAGTGGTTGCGCGTCGCGCCGATGACCTCGTTGAGCGAGGTTCCGCTCACGCTGCGCAGCGCGTCGTCCCAAGGCACCAGCGAATAGGTGTAGTGCGCGCCGATGGCGTGCAGGCACAGGAAGGCGAACAGCAGTCCGTACGATGTGTTCGACAGCGGCAGCACCCGGCGCGTCGCCACGAGCAAGCCGATCGCGGCGACGGTCAGCACGTTCTCCAGCGCCCAGTCGGAGCGGTCGTAAGGCGCGATGGCGAGCACGACCCACAGCGCGCCGAAGACCACCGTAAGCGTCGTGATGTAAGCCTTGCGCGTCATGCGTCGGATGCCCCGGCGTCAGCGTTTCTCGACGGTATACACGATGTCCGTGCTCGCTTCCTTGCCCGCCTCGAACTTGATGGTCCACCGGTCGTTGATGGTGTAGCGCAGCTTGAGCGTGTTGATCGCCTCGGCCAAGGAGATGCCGTAGCTCACATAGAGACGGGTCGAGAGGTACTTGCCGAACACCAAGGAGGTCTCGTTGGCGAGGTTCTGCTCGATGCCGACGTCCTCGATGCCGATCTTCTGGCCGAGCTGCTGCGCCAGGATCGCGCCGCCCTGGGCGATGAGCGCGGAGCGGTTGGCCGCCGCGTCGTTGGCCTGCGAGCCTTCGAGGGTTCCGCCCGCCAGCAGCAGCGATACGATCTGCGACTGCGGCAGCGACGGCTCGGCGAAGAACGACATGCGCGGTTCGCCGAGCGTGCCGCGCACGTTCACGCCCGCCTTGACATCAGGGAATTCTTTGGTCGCGCGGATGTCGACGCCGGGGTCGTTGAGCGGGCCGCCGGTGAACAGCAGCCGGCCGCGCTCGATGTCGAGCCGACGGCCGAGCGCCATGTACTTGCCTTCGGCGACGCCGAGCTCGCCGGAGCCGCGGCTCGTGCCGTCGGGCTGGGTGATGACGTTCAGCGTGCCGGCCAGCCGTCCGGCGAGGCCCAGCGCCTCGACCGTGACCTTGTCGCCGAGCACGAGGCGGATGTTGCTCGAGACGCGGAAGCTCGACTCGGGGTCGTCGGGCTCGTCGCCGACCAGCACTTCGTCCGCGGAGGGCAGCACCGCGCCGGTCAGGTCCGCCGGGGCGATGCGCGCGAACGGCACCCGCACCGTGCCGGTGGCGATGAGGTCGCGCCCGGCGACGCGGAACTTGAGGTCGGGCGACGCCTTGATGGTGGCCTCGGGGACGTCCACCAGCAGCAGGTCCTCGCCCTTCACCGTCAGCTGTCCGTAGGGCTGGCGGCTGCGCCATTCGAGCTCGGCATCGGCTGCTATGCGGCCCTCGCCGAGCCGCGCCGTCGACTTCAGCACGAAGCCGTTGTCGATCAGCCGCGCCTCCGCGCTGACATCGCGCAGCGCGGTGTTGAACTGGTAGAAATCGAGTTCGCCGCGCTCGAGGCGCATCACGCCGTTGACGAGCGGCGCGCCGAGGGTGCCGCCCATCACGAGGTCGAGCGACAGCGCCCCTGCTGCGCGGTCGATCTCCGGCACATAGAGATGCAGCAGCACCAGCGCCGAGGAATCGGCGCGCAGCGTCGCCTCCATGGGCATCGCGCGCCAGTCGCCGGCGACATGCCGCGCGCGCAGCGCGCCGTCGACGCGGCCGCGGTCGCCGGCGGCGAGCTTCAGCGCGGCGACGACGCCCTCGGCGGTCGACTCGGCGGTCAGCAGCCCGGTGCCGAGCGTGATCAAGTCCTCTTTGGCGCCGGTCCGCTGCCAACGCAGCGCGGCCTCGTTGAGCTCGACGCGCAGCGTACCGAGCGGCGGTCCGTCGCCCTTGCCGCGCAGGTCGGCGGCCGCGTCGAAGGTGCCCGCATAGCTCGCGCGCGGCGAGGGCGGATCGAGCAGGCTCGCCAGCGGCAGCCCGCGCACCTCGCCCTTGGCGCGCCAGCCCGCGGCGTCCGTGCCGCCCTCGGCGCAGAGCGTCGACGGCGAAGTCCAGCGGCGGTTGGCGCGGCTCTGCATGCAGAAGCGTTCGGCCTGCACTTCGCCCGGCGCCAGCGCGACCCGCAGCGGTTCGACCAGCGAGAGATCGATGTCGGCGGGCAGGGCGAGCTCGGCTTTGACCCACTGCTGCGTCCAACGGTCGCCTTTGAGCGTGCCGCGGCCGCTCGCCTCGAAGGCGATGTCCTCGCCGTCGAGGTCGAGCCGCAGCGCGTGGTCCGCCACCGGGCCGTCGAGCCCGAAGGTCAGCCGCTGGAACGACTGGCCGAACGCGGTGATGCCGCGTGCGGTGATGTCGGCGCGCGCCGGCTTGGTGGGGCCGCCGGTCGGGTCGATGTCGATGTCGGCCTCGAGGCGCTCGATGTCGATGCCCTGGATGGAGATGTCGCGGCCGTCGATCTCCGCCTCGACCATCATCGCCGCCGGCGTGCCGCGCAGGCTGCCGGTGGCGCGCAGACTGCCGCGGGCGCCCGCTGTGAGCACGCCGAGGTCCGTGGTGGCGACGCGGAACGACAGGTCGCGCCGCCGCGGCGACAGCTCGCCGTCGAGCGCGAGCCGGAAGCCGCCTGCCGATACATCCACACGCTTGAAGGCGAGGGTGTCGCGCGCGTAGCGCAGGCTGCCCGAGCCGCGCGCCGCCGTGCCGCGCAGCCGGCCTTTGAGGTCGCGCACATCGACATCGATGACCTGCGCGGCGCCGAAGCCCGTGCCGCGCGCATCGACCATGAAGTCCAGCGACCCCGGCAGGTCGGGCCGCAGCCGCGCCGTGTCGAGGCCGCGCACCGGGCCCTTGAAGCGCCAAGCCTCGCGCGCCCCCCACGAGACCTCGCCGACGAGTTCCGCGCGGCCGCCGAGCGCGCGCAGCTCGCTGCGCTTGATCTCCAAGCGGTCGGGATGCAGCACGCCTGCGATCCGCTCGTCGATGGGCGGCAGGCCCGTGGGCTCGATGCGGCCTTCGCTGGTGATCGCATAGGGCCCCGTGCCGTCCAGCGTGAAGCGGCCCTGCGGGCTCTTCACCACGGGCGCCGAGCCCGTCAGGGGCCAGCGGAAGGCCTCCCAGCGGCCGCTCAGCGCCACCCGCTGGTCGCCCTCCAGCAGCGTCACCGTGCCCGTGGTGTAGGCGCGGGTGCCCGAGGCGGCGTGCCGCAGGTCGGCGCGGCGCAGTTCGAGCACGCGCTGCGCGTACATGGCCTCGACATCGACCGCCACCGGTCCCACGCCGAGACCCGAGGAGTCGAGGGTGCCACGGGCCACATAGGCGTCCTTGTCGAGCTCCAGCGCGAGCTCGCCCGACAGGATGCCGAGCGCCGTACCGCCGCCGAACTCCGCCAGGTCGAGCTGCGACACCTTGGCGCGGCCCTTGAGGTGCCACGGCGAGAGCGCGCGGAACTCGCCGTCCTCGAGGTCGGCGCGGAACGGTTCGCGGATGCCGCCTTCGACCACCGCGCCGTCGAGGTCGCCGTCGATGCGGCCGTCGATCACCCAGCGCGGACCTTGCGCCGGCGAGTAGGTCGCGCTCGCCGTGCCTTCGAGGTCGAGCGGCAGGTCGGAGGTGACGAGGCCCTGCGCCTCGACATGCAGGTCGTAGAGCTTCACCGAGGCCTTGCGGATGCGCGCGACCTTGCCGTAGAGCGTCCCGCTCGCCTCGAGATCGCGCAGCTCGACCTCGTTGCCGCCCTGCGGCTTGATGACGATGCGCCGGATCCGCGCCTGCTCCGTCCACAGCGTCAGCATCCCGGGCAGGAAGCGCGGCGCCCGTTCCGGCGGCGGCTCGTCGCGCTCACGCTGCTCGATGCGCAGCTCCGCGACATCGAAGCCGCGCACCTCGATGGTCTGCCAGAGCAGCGGCAGCGTGTCGATGCGCAGCTTGATGTCGCGCACCCGTACCGCCGCGACATCATGTATGACCTCGATGCTGGCGATGCGCAGACCGCCGGCGAGCGTGCCCTGCACGCCCGTCACCGCGAGCTTCTCGATGCTGCCGAAGCGCTGCGGCAGGTGTCGTGCGACGAACTGCAGCGTCGCTTCCGAATGGGTCAGCGCGAACAACGCCGCCAGCGGCAGCGTCAGCAGCAGCACGAGCAGGACCAGCAGCAGTCGGGTGCGGCGCTTCACGGCGTCAGAGCTTCGGCGAGAAGTTGATGTGCAGCCGCGGACCGGATGGATCCTTGAACCCGGACTGCGTCGTGCAGCGCGGATCGGGCGTGACGCTGCGGCACGAGGGGTTGGTGAGCGGCTGCGCGAGGTCGATGCCGACGCTCACCACCGGCAGACGGAAACGGATACCGATGCCCGCCGAGTACTGCAGCGGATCGCCGAAGGTGTCGAAGGCGTTGCCGGCGTCCACGAACAGCGCCAGCGCGAGGTTGCGCGGCAGGTCGCGGATCACCTCCGCCGTGCCCGTGAAGAGATGCCGACCACCGATCTTCGCGCCGCCCTCGTCGAGCGGCGAGAGGTCGTTGAAGCCGAAGCCGCGCACGCTGCGGTCGCCGCCGGCGAAGAAGCGCTCGGTGCCGGGCAGCTTCTCGGTGGCCGAGACCCAGGTCGTGCCGAGTTGGCCGCGCACGAAGGCGTGCCACTTGGGCGCGAGCTCGAACACGCGCTCCGCCTCGAGCCGCAGCTGGATGAAGTCGTCGGCCGCGCCGAGCGCCGTCGTCGAGCCGCGCACCTCCGCGAAGAAGCCGCGCGAGAACAGCGCCTCGCCGAGATAGCCGCGCGGCACGGACGCGTAGCTGAGCCCCGGGATGATGAGGCGGTTGGATTCGCTCGACTCGGGCTGCGTCGCGGTCGCGGCCGTCACCGTCGTGACCTGCGAGAACGACACGAAGGCGACGCGCTGCCAATCGCCGAGCACATGCGTCACCGAGGGCTGGAAGCGCAGCGTGCTGGTCTCGAGGTCGCCGCGGTCCTCGCGGCCGTAGCGCGCCTCCAGCGAGACCTTCTCGAGCGCCGGATCGCCGATCGGGATGACATAGCGCCCTTCGATGGACTGCTCGACCTGTGCGGCCTTGATCTCCGCGCGTAGCCGGTGGCCGCGGTCGTTGAGCCGACGGTTGTCCCAGGTGAGAGTGCCGCGCGCCTTGGAGTCGGTGGCGTAGCCGAGACCCACCGAGTAGCGGTTGCGGCGGTTCGCCTCGGCGCGGATGTCGACCGGGATGACGAGCCGCTCGCGGTCCGGCTCGCCCGCCACCACCTCGACCGTGGAGAAATACTGGCTGTCGTCGAGCGCGAACTGCGTTCGCAGCAGCTGCGAGGCATCGTACGGCTCGGCTTCGCGGTAGCGCAGGTAGCGGCGCAGGAAGTCCTCGTCCAAAGATTCCTGGGTGATGCTGGTCGCACCGAAGCTGTAGCGCGGCCCGGTCTCGAGCGCCAGCCGCACGCGCGCGCTGTGGCTCGCGAGGTCGACCAGCATCTCGCTGGCGGTGAGCTTGGCCTCGGCGTAGCCGAGCGTGGCCGCGAGCCGGCGCAGCTCGGACTTCACGCCGTCGTAGGTCGCATGGTTGAGCCGATCGCCGCGCTTCAGCCGCGGCGCATCGAGGAGGGCGCGGAAGGACGGATGTTCGACGCCGGGTCCGCTGACCTCGATCGAGACATCCTCCAGGACCACGGGTTTGCCGGGATCGATGGCGATGCGCGCCCGCCACTCGCCGGGTGCGGTGCGCGCGACCTCGGTGGTGACGGTCGGCTCGTAGTACCCGAAGGGCCGCAGCGCCGAGGCCGCCTCGCGCTCGGCGCGCTCCTGCAGGCGCGCGAGCAGCGCTTCGTCGAGGTCGTCGCGGGTGCGGTAACGCTCCAGGCTGAGGAACACCAGCACATTGCGGCGGATGTCCTCCGGCACCCCCGTGACCTGGATGTCGATGTCGGCGCGAGCCACGGGCGTGAGCGCCGCGCCTGCGCCGACGAGCAGCGCGAGCGACAGCGGGATCAGTGACAGGACGCGAGCGGCGCGGGACATCGGGAAGGGCGGCTTTCCAGGGGCCGGGACAGACCCTTGATTCTACTGCACCGCCCCCGCGGCCACCGTCCCCTAGGACCCTGCGGCGGACCCCTTGGGCTCGGCGCCCCGTAGACGCCTTCTCAGCCAGCGGATGGCGAGCCAGGCGATGACCATCACCGCGCCGAGCGCGAGCAGCGGCGCCGCCAGCGCCACGATGCTGATCAACGCGGCGCCACCGAGTTCGCCGGTCGCGAGCACCGGGTTGGCGAGGCCACCGGTCACGGCCGTGGACTTGACCCTGAGCAGCGAGGTCACGCCCTGCGTGAGGCCGGCCATGCCGCCGCCCGCGATCACCGCCATGGTCCATTTGACCATCGGCGGCAGGTCGGTGATGACGGCGGCGGTGGCGACCGTGCCCGCGAGCACCGCCACCGGCGCGCCGAGCGCATCGAGGATGTTGTCGACGCCGGGGAGGTAATAGGCGGCGATCTCCACGACCGCGGCGACCGCGAGCATCAGCAGCGCCGGCCAGCTCGCGAGCCAGGCGAACTCGCCCGCCAAAGGCACCCACCCGAAGTGGCCCGCGACGGACAGCGCGCAGAGCGGCAGGAACACCCGCAGGCCGACCGCGGCCGCGAGCGCCACGCCGAGCGAGACGGGCAGCAAGGCTTCGAGCGCCGTCATCGCTTCCGCCAGCCCCACGGCCGACCCGCCGTGACCTCGCCGAGGGTCTTGGGCCAGGCGGCATCGAACCACTCGGCGATCAGGCGGTGGGAGATGGAGGTGGCGGGCGGGAGCATGACCTCGCCGGCGGCGATGGACTCGCGCGTGAACCAGCGCGCCTCCTCGAGCTCGGTGCTCGGGATGACTGGGGCGCCGGGCGCCGCGGTCGCCGTGAAGCCGAGCATCAGCGACGAGGGGAACGGCCAGGGCTGCGAGGAGTGGTAGCGCGAGCCTTGCACGGCGACGCCGGTCTCTTCGAGCACTTCGCGCACCACCGCATCCTCGAGGCTCTCGCCCGGCTCGACGAAGCCGGCGACGGTCGAGAACCGGCCCGTGGGCCAGCTCGCCTGTCGACCGAGCAGCGCGCGCTCGCCGTCGGTGACGAGCACGATGATCGCCGGGTCGATGCGCGGGAAGAAGTCGGTGGCGCAGCCCGGATCGCGACAGCGCATGACATGGCCGGCGCGCTGCGGCTCGCAACGCGCACCGCAGACGCCGCAGTGCCGGTGGCGGTGCTGCCAGTAGGTCAGGGCGCGCGCGTAGGCGAGCAGGCCTGCCTGCTCGCCGTCGAGCATCGCAGCGAGCGGCCGCAGTTCTTCGTAGCGGGCGCCGGGCGGCGGCGGGGCGTCATCGCCGAGCTGCACCAGCACGCAGCGCGCACGCTGGAACCAGCCGAGCAGCACCAGCGAATCGCGCGGTGCGGCCTGCACCAGCGGATGCTCGCGACCGACGAAGGCGACGCGCGGTTGGCCGTCGGAGCGGGAGTCCGCGCCTTCCCCGTCAGCTGCGCCTTCGCCGGCGATCGGGTGCGCGGTGCCCCGCGCCAACAGGAACAGGGTGTCGGGGTCGGCCAGCGCCGCCTGCTGCCAGTCCGGCGCTTCGCGCGACTCCGCGCGCCGGTCGATGTACGGGCCGGCGAGGAAGTTGTGGACGATGGACGGCGCGAAGGTCGGCATGGTCTCCCGCTCGCCGGGAACAGCCGCCGGCTCGGCAGGTCAGTGCGTGCGGATTCTACCAGTGTCGCGAGGTCCGGAGCGCTGCGTGGGCGTCTCGGCGAGTGCGCCGCCGCAGCAGCGGCAGCCGGTCGGTCGGAGCATCGCCCGCTCGGTCACGCTGACCGCGTCGCATCCCGCGCACCAACGCAGGCGCAGCTCATCGCCGCGCTGCAGCGCGTCGGCGAGGTAGACCGCGTGCTCGAAGTCGATACGCGGCTGCGGCACGATCCGCCGATAGGTCTCGAACGCCTCGCAGAGCAGCCGTCCGCGCGCGAGCGACGGCTGTTGGGCCGTCGCTTGACGGCGCGTGCCGAGGGGAGCGCCCGAAGCCGCCGCCGCTGCCGCCGTCACCACGCCGAACAGCAGCAACATGGCGGCGAGCGCCTGCGCATCCTCGGCGCCCGCGCCGCCGCGCAGGAAGAACGCCGCCTGCTGCGGCGACTTGCCGCGGCGGCGGCGCACACCGGCGCCCGGCCGGATGTAGGCCCGGAACAGCTTGCGGATGCGATCGTCGCTGAACCCGGTCCAGAGACGGATGGTGTGCGTGCGGGCCTCGTGGCCGATCAGGCGCAGCGCGAGTTCGAGGCGCAGGCGGTCGCGGTTGTAACGGTCGTCGGTGACGCGCATGACGATATGTCTCCTCGGTGTGCGTGCCGGTGCTTGACGATAAACCGGAAAACTTTGGCTATCCCGGTCGTGACGCGCATTTCGCGGAAAATATCCCAAAAGTCACGATGCTTTCCAAGCGCTCTTCGGTCACATTTGTGGCGTCTTCATGGAGGAATGATGGAAGCCGACAATAATCCGCGCGCCGCAAGGCCCGCCGCCGAAGATTTCCCCGCTGCCGCCGACCCCGAGGCGTTCCACCAGGTCGCCGAGATGAACCTGCGCGGGCTGCGCGTGCTGCGCGATGCGCTGCTCGAGGGCCGCGGCCTCGAGATCCCCGCCGCAGCGAAGCTGCGCGAGCGTTGGTTGGCGCTCGACGACGCCGCGTTGCAGCGCGTCGCCGATGCGCCGTTCCTGCTGTTCGAGCTCTCGCTCGACGCCGCGCTCGCGGCGCAGCGCGCATCGAGGCTCGCCGTGGGCGACGATCCGCGGCGCGCCACGCTCTGGTGCGCACGCGCGCAGGGCCGCGCCTTCGCGCGGCTGCTCTGCCACTTCGCGTGGCAGACGAGCCGCACCGCGCCCTCGGCGGCGGCGCTGCTGCTCGGCGTGTCGCCGGCGGGCCGGGCGGCGTTGCGCAGCTTGGGTCTGCAGCAGCTCGACGCCTTCACCGAGATCGCGGGCGACTGGGTCACGCTGCGCTGGGGCGACGAGCCGCAGCTGTGGTCGGCGCGCCTCGCGGCCGCAGCGACGGGCGATCCCGACCGGCTCTGGCGGGATACGCTTCACGGCCTGCAGCGCCTCGCTGCGCTCGCGCGTCCGCCGGCGGCGAAGCCGGCCGCGGTACGGCCGTCGCCCGCTCGGTGACCCCGGCCGTGCTATCTTCCGGCCGGTCATGCACGCGCTGTCGATCCAGGGGCTGGTCAAGAGGTATCGCAACGGCGTCGAGGCCCTGAAGGGCATCGACCTCGAGGTCGCCCAAGGCGACTTCTTCGCGCTGCTCGGCCCCAACGGCGCCGGCAAGAGCACGCTCATCGGCATCTGCACCTCGCTCGTCACCAAGACCGCGGGCCGGATCACGGTGTTCGGCCACGACATGGACACCGAGCTCGAGGCCGCCAAGGCCTGCATCGGCGTGGTGCCGCAGGAGTTCAACCTCAACATGTTCGAGACGCCGGAGACCATCGTGGTCAACCAGGCGGGTTTCTACGGCATCCCCCGCAGCGTGGCGCGCGAGCGCGCGGAGAAGTACCTCAAACAGCTCTCGCTCTGGGACAAGCGCGACAAGATGTCGCGCACGCTGTCGGGTGGCATGAAGCGGCGGCTGATGATCGCGCGCGCGCTCGTCCATGAGCCGAAGCTGCTGATCCTCGACGAGCCCACCGCCGGCGTCGACATCGAGATCCGTCGCTCGATGTGGGATTTCCTGCGCGAGCTGAACGCCCAGGGCACCACCATCATCCTCACCACCCATTATCTCGAGGAGGCCGAGAGCCTCTGCCGCAACATCGCCATCATCGACGGCGGGCGCATCGCCGAGTCCGACCGCATGGACAGGCTGCTGCGGCGGTTGCATGTCGAGTCCTTCGTGCTGAGCCTGCGCGCCCCGCTCGCCGCGGCGCCGCGCGTGATGGGCTACGACATCGCGCTCGTCGATCCGCAGACGCTCGAGGTCGAGGTCAGCAAGGAGCGCGACCTCAACGAGCTCTTCGCGCGTCTGTCGGCCGACGGCGTGCAGGTGGTCTCGATGCGCAACAAGGTCAACCGTCTCGAGGAGATCTTCATGCGCCTCGTCGACCGGTCGGGGGCGGCGCCATGAGCGCCGCGGCGCCGGTGAACGCCCCGGCCGCGCTGCCGTCGCGTGCGCAGGCGCGCTGGATCGGCTTCCGCACCATCGTGATGCGCGAGTTCGGCCGCATCCTGCGCATCTGGGGCCAGACCATCGTGCCCTCGGCGGTCACCGCCGCGCTCTACTTCGTGATCTTCGGCAGCCTCATCGGCCGGCGCGTCGGCGCGATGGACGGCATCGACTACATGCAGTACATCGCGCCCGGCCTCATCATGATGTCGGTCATCACCAACGCGTACGCCAACGTCTCCTCGTCGTTCTTCGGCGCGAAGTTCCAGCGCTACCTCGAGGAGGTCATGGTCTCGCCGCAGCCCGACTGGATCATCGTCGCGGGCTATGTCGGCGGCGGCGTGCTGCGCGGGCTGCTGGTCGGCGGCGCGGTGACGGTGGTCGCGCTCTTCTTCACGCATCTGCCGGTGCACCACCTCGGCGCGATCGTCGCGGCGGTGCTGCTCACCGCCGTCATCTTCTCGCTGGCGGGCTTCATCAACGGCGTGTTCGCGCGCAACTTCGACCAGGTGAACTGGATCCCGACCTTCATCCTCACGCCGCTCACCTATTTCGGCGGCGTGTTCTACTCCATCAACCTGCTGCCGGAATGGGCGCGCACGCTGTCGTTCGCGAACCCCGTGCTGCACATGGTGAACGCCTTCCGCTACGGCTTCCTCGACCGCTCGGATGTGGCGGTGGGCTGGGCGTTCGGCATCATGGCGCTCGCCGCCGTGGTGCTGTTCGCGGTGGCGCTGTGGTTGATGCGCCGCGGGACCGGTCTCAGGGACTGACGCTGCCGGGCGTCGTCAGCCGACCGCCGAAGGCCCAGCGGTAGAGCGCCAGGCAGATCGTCCAGGCGATGAACGCCGACCACAGGTCGTGCGACAAGAAATGCGCGCCGCGCGCCTGCTGTCCGAAGGAGAACAGCATCCCGAGGCCGAGCGCGATGCCGAGCCCGGCGAGCGCGAGCCGCCGCCGCCCGAGCCCCAGGCCCACGAAATAGAGCGCGAACAGCGCGAACGCCGACGAGGAATGCGCGCCCGGGAAGCAGGCGGCGCGCGGCAGCCCGTCGGGCCGGTCGCCGAGAAGATGCACATAGGGCCGGTCGCCGCCGAAACCCGCGAGGTCCCAGGGGCAGTCCACGTTGGTGGCCTCCTTGAGGCCGCCGACCACCAGCGGCACCACGGCCATGCAGGCCGCGAAGTACCCGATCGCGCGCCGCCACGGCCGCAGCCTCGCCACCCACCAGGACGCGGCGAACGCGACGAGCGCCGCGACCCCGACGAGCCGCATGAGGTAGCGTCCGTCGCGGTGCAGCAGCTGGTCGTCCCAGAAAGTGTCCTTGCCCCACCACAGACCGGTCTGCGCATCGAAGAACCAGCGGTGCGCGAGGGCGGGGTCGAGGGTCGTGGTCGCGGCCAGGGTCGCGAACGCCGCGAACAGCAGGCCCGGGATGAGCAGGTGGTCGCGGAGGAATCGGTCTTTCTGCAAGCCGCTCTGTCGCCCGGTCATCCGCGTATTCTGCGGTAGACTGCGGTGTCCTCTCAATGCCGCACGCCCGCGCCCCACGACCGCCACCCGTGTCCCGCCATCCCGAATTCGACCCGCCGCGCTGGCTGCGCGGCGAACATCTGCAGTCGATACTGCCGAGCTTCCCCGGCCGTCGGCCGCTGGTCGAGCGCCGCGCGCGGCCGGTGCTCGCGGCGAGCCGCGAGCTGCTGCTCGACTGCGGCGATGGCGTGCGGCTGCAGGCCTTCCATGCCGCGGCACCGCCCGCCGCCCGCGCGGCCTGCCGCGCGCCGGGACGCCCCACGGTGGTGTTGCTGCACGGTTGGGAGGGCAGCGCGCGTTCGCTCTATGTGCTGTCGCTCGCGCAGACGCTGCACGAGGCCGGACACGATGTGGTGCGGCTCAACCTGCGCGACCACGGCGACACCCACCATCTCAACCGCGAGCTCTTCCATTCCTGCCGTCTGCCCGAGGTGGTCGGCGCGGTGCGCCGCCTGCAGGCCTTGATGCCGACGCAGCCGCTCGCGCTCGCCGGCTTCTCGCTCGGCGGCAACTTCATGCTGCGGGTGGCCGCCGAGGCGCCCGCCACCGGCCTCCGGATCGTGCGCGCCATCGGCATCTCGCCCGTGCTCGACCCGGCCACCAGCATGGATGCGCTCGAGAACGGTCTCGCGCTCTACCGCCGCTACTTCATCCACAAGTGGACGCGCTCGCTGCGCCGCAAACAGGTCGCGTGGCCCGGCGCCTTCGAGTTCGGCGAGCTGCTGTCCTCGGGCGATCTGCGGCGCATGACACGGGAGCTCGTGCTGAGCCACTCGGGCTACGCCGATGTGGCGGACTATTTCCGCGGCTACGCCATCACCGAAGACCGGCTCGCCGGGCTGCAGGTGCCCTCGGTCATCGTCGCGGCCGACGACGACCCCATCATCCCCTCGGTGGATCTCGCGCGGATCGCGCGGCCGCCCGCGCTGCGCGTGGTCACCACCGCGACCGGCGGGCATTGCGGATTCTTCGACCGCCTGTCCGGCCCGGGCTGGGTCGACCGGTTCGTCGCGGCCGAACTGGCGCACGGACCGGCTTGAGCGGCTGACCGCGCCGCCGGCCGCACGCGAACTGTTCTAGAATCCTAGGCGATGTCTCCGCGCGCCGTCCCCGTCGTGATCCTGCTGCTCGCCGCGCTGGCGCTCGGTGGCTGCGCCGATCGCCGCGAGTGGCGCAACGCGCAATCCGCCGACACCATCGAGTCCTACGAGGCCTATCTGGCGAGCCGGCCCCAGGGCGACTATGTCCCCCCGGCGCAGCGCCGCCTCGCCGAGCTCAAAGAAGCGCGCGACTGGGACATCGCCACGCAGCGCGACACGGCGGAGGCCTACCGCGCCTTCATCGACGCCTACCCGAAGGGCGGTCGGGTGAGCGAGGCGCGCATCCGCATCCAGAACTTCCTGCTCGACCCCATGCCGCCCGCGGTCGAGGATGTGCGCCCGCCGACCGAGGCCGACGAGGCCGCCGCCGCCGCTGCGGCTGCGGCGGGTGCAGCACCGCCCACCGCCGTCTCGCCGGCGACCGCGACGCCGCCGCCTGCCGACGGGGTGCCCGCGCCGGCCGACGACGCTTTGTTCGATGCGCCGGCGACCGCCTCGCCGCCTGAGTCGGCCGCGCCGGCGGTCACCCGTCCGGCTGCGCCCGCGACGCCCGCAGCACCGGCGAAGCCCGCCGAGCCGACCCCCGTCTCGCACCGCATCCAGCTCGGTGCGTTCAGTTCGCGCGAACAGGCCCAGGCCGAGTGGGCGCAGGCCCGCAACCAGCACCGCGAACTGCAGGGTCTCGTGCCGCTGCTCACGCCGGTGACCGCCGCCAACGGTTCCTCCATGTGGCGTCTGCAGGCCGGTGTGGTCAGCGAGGCCCGCGCCCGCGAGATCTGCGACATGCTGCAGGCGGCGCGCCAGCCCTGCGTCTACGCGCCGCCCGGCCGATGACATGTACCAAGCGTTCTTCGGGCTGAACGAGCCGCCGTTCTCCATCACGCCCGACCCGCGCTATCTCTTCCCGAGCGCCCGCCACGCCGAAGCGCTCGCGCATCTCGTCTACGGCGTCAGCGAGGCGGGCGGCTTCATCCAGCTCACGGGCGAGGTGGGTACCGGCAAGACCACGCTGGTGCGTTCGTTGCTCGCGCGCGAGCCGAACGGCGTCGAGATCGCGCTGATCCTCAACCCGCGCGTCACCGTGACCGAGTTCCTGCTCACCATCTGCGAAGAGCTGCGGATCGCGGTGCCGGACGCCTCGCGCGGCAGCGTCAAGGCGCTGGTCGACGCGCTCACGGCGCATCTGCTCGCCGCGCACGCGGCAGGGCGGCGCGTCGCGGTGCTGATCGACGAGGCGCACCTGCTCGAGCGCGATGTCCTCGAACAGGTGCGGCTGCTCACCAACCTCGAGACCCCGACCCGCAAGCTGCTGCAGGTGATCCTCATCGGACAGCCTGAGCTGCGCGAGCTGCTCGCCCGTGAGGACATGCGCCAGGTCGCGCAGCGCATCACCGGACGGCATCATCTCGAGCCGCTGTCGAGCGAGGAGACCGTGGCCTATGTGCGCCATCGGCTGCGCGTGGCCGGTGCGACGCGCGAGATCTTCACGCCCGCCGCGCTGCGCGAACTGCACCGTCAGGGTGGCGGCCTGCCGCGGCTCGTCAACGTCATCGCCGACCGCGCGCTGCTCGGCGCGTTCGCGCGCGACCGCCATGAGGTGTCGCCGGCGCTGGTGCGCGCCGCGGCCGCCGAGGTCTCCGGAGAAGCGCCCGTCACCGCCTGGAGCGTGTTGCCCTGGGCCGCTGCCGTGGCGACGCTCACCCTCTGCGCGGCGGGCGGCTGGTGGGTCTGGACCCGCCTCACGCAGTAGCGCGACAGGGGGCGGTCGACCATGGCTGTGCTGATCGAAGGGCTTTCCGTGGTGATCCGCCGCAGCGCCATCGACGGCCGTTTCCAGGGCGGCTGGGAGGCCTTCCTCGCGCAGATGCCGCGCGCCACGCTCTGCGACGACGGCGAGATCGCGCGGGTGGGCTTCACCGACTCCGCGGATTGCGAGGCCTTCGTGCGTGCCCTGACGGACGCGGGGCTCGACTACGCCGACGAGGTCAACGGGATGGCGCGCGACCTCGCGGTGGTCGACCAGTTGGCTGGCATCACGCTGCCCTGCGAGTGGCTGGAGGTCGGCAGCGTCGATCTCGCCGAGGGCGCCCGCGTCGCGGCCTGCCGGTTGGTCGGCAGCGCCGGCCACGAACTCGTGACACCGCGGGACTGGGCCTACGAAGGATCCTTGAGCGAACGCTACGGACTGCCGACCGACTGAACGGCGATCAGCGCGGCTGGGCCGCCCGCAGTGCGTCATCCGCCAGCGTCGCGGTCAGCAACTCGAACACCGCATCGCCATCGGCGGATACCGCCCACAGCACGTTCTGCGGCCGCTGCGGTGCGGCGCGGAACTCCACCGCCGTGTGCCCCAGCGTCAGCGTCGAGCGGGTCTCGACATCCACATGACACGGCCGGAACTTGAACGCCTCGGGCCGCAGCAGCCAAGCGATGGGGCAGGGGTCGTGCAACGGCGCGCCTTGCTCGCGAGGCCCGTTGGCGGGCAATGCATTGGAGAACTCCAGCAGGCCGACGGCGGCGAGCGCGGCGCGCGAACCGACGGCGCGCACCGCATCGACGCGCGCCGGCGTGGCGCGCACCTGGTGGGTCGCATCGAGCCCGAAGGCCACCACCGTGCAGCCGGACCCGAACACCGCCTGCGCGGCGTCGGGGTCGGCGTGGATGTTGTATTCGGCGGAGGCGGTGATGTTGCCGCCCTCGCTGCGTGCGCCGCCCATGATCGCGATCTCGCGCAGACCGCGTCGGATCGCGGGCTCGCGCGCGAGCGCCGTCGCGACATTGGTGAGCGGCCCTGTGGCGACCAGCGTCACCGAGCCGGGCGCTGCGGCGAGCAGCGTCTCGACGATGAAATCGACCGCATGACGCGCCTCCGGGCCGTGGCGCGGTGCGGTGATCGGCAGGTCGCCGAGCCCGGATTCACCGTGGAAATGGCCGGCTTCGACGGGCGTGCGCTGCAGCGGCTGCGTGCAGCCCGCGTACACCGGGATGTCTTCGCGCGCGGCGAGCGCGCGTACGATGCAGGCGTTGCGCGCGGTGAGCGCCGCGGAGACATTCCCTGCGACGGTGGTGATGCCGACGATGTCGAGCGCATCGCGCGCGGCACCTGCGAACAGCAGCATCACCGCGTCGTCGACGCCCGGATCGCAGTCGATGATGATGCGTCGTCGGTCCATGGGCGCACTCTAAACCAACGCACGACGATTGACGCGGCGCGGCGGTAGGCGTACTTTTGCGGCTCCGATAATCCCTCAGGGAGATGACTGATGGCTGCGAAGAAGAAAGCTGCGAAGAAGGCGAAGCGTACCGTGATGTACAGCAAGGGCGGCAAGAAGCTCTATGCGAAGCGTGACGGCGGTGGCAAGTTCACCGACATCCAGACCTACGCCCGCGCCCACGCGCAGGATCTGCGCAAGACCAAGACGAAGAACGACAAGCCTGCTGCGGCGAAGAAGACCGTAGCCAAGAAGAAGGCTGCCAAGAAGAAGTAACCGGTTTCCCCGGTTTTTCTCGCGGGGCTGCGGTGCGAACCGCAGCCCCGTTTTCGTTACGGGGCCCGCGCCGCCGTGTCAGGCCGCGCCGCCCATCTCCGCATCCCACCACGCTTCCATCCTGCGCCGCAGCGCGGCGTCCGGCATCGGGCCACGGCCGCCGCCGAGGTTGTCGCGCAGGTTCTCGAGCCGTGTCATCCCCGGGATCGCACAGGTCACCGCCGGGTGGCCGAGGATGTACTTGAGCAGCAGCTGCGCCCAGGACGCCGCGCCGATCTCCGCCGCGAAGTCCGGCAGCGGCCGGTCTTTGAGCTTGGCCAGCAGGTTGCCGTCGCGCGAGCCGCCGAAGGGCAGGTTCACGAGCACCGCCATGCCGCGCTCCGCGGCGAGCGGCAGCAGCCGCTCCGCCGCACCGCGGTTGGCGATCGAGTAGTCGAGCTGCACGAAGTCGAGCTGCTCGGCCTTCATCACCGCCTCGAAGTCGGCGTACTGGGAGTCGCGCGAGGTGGTGATGCCGGTGTAGCGGATGCGCTTGGCCGCCACCTGCTCGCGCAGCAGCGGCAGCAGTACGGCGGTACCGACCAGGTTGTGCACCTGCACGAGGTCGAGCCGGTCGCTGCGCAGCTTCTGGCGCGAGGCCTCCAGCATGGCCTCCCCCTCCTCGCGGGTGCCCCCGCGGGCCGTCACCTTGGTGGCGAGGAAGCAGCGGCCGCGGTTGCCGATCTCGGCGAGCAGGTCGCCGATCACCCGCTCCGACTCGCCGTAGGACGGCGCGGTATCGATCACCTTCGCGCCGGCGGCGGTCAGGCCGGCGAGCACCGCCTTGCGGCTCATGCGCTCCTCGTCGGTGGTCGGGTTGTAGCGGTTGGTGCCGACGCCGATCACCGGCAGTTTCTCGCCGCTGGACGGTATCGGGCGGGTCAGCAGCGGCGCGGGCGCCTCGTCGCGCGCGAGCAGGGGTGCTGCGGTCGGGGCGGCGATCAGCGCCGCGCCGGCGAGCTGCAGCGCGGTGCGTCTGTCGAGGGTGGTCGGCGGCATGGGGGGTCTCCGTTCGCGGTCAGCGGTCGATGGTGTCGAGCAGTCCCTGCGGCGTCCTCGGCGCCTCTGACGGCGCCACGGCGCGCCACAGCGCCCAGGCGAGGCAGAGGTTCGAGGATAGCGCAGGCGGGGTGGCGGACGCGCTCCGCCGCCGTAGCGCGCGCAGCGTCGGCATACCGGTGCCGCTCGCGACCACGCAGTCGGCGTCCGCTGCGTCCACACGCTGCAGCGCCTCGAGCGCGTCATCGCTCGTGAGTTCGTAGATGCGGTGGGTATCGTCGAGCGTCGGGTCGACCCGCAGGCTCGCGACCACCTCGATGCCGGCGTCCCGCCAATAGCGCAGGCCCGCTTCGTGCAGGTCGATGGGATAGGGCGCCACCAGCGCGATGCGCCGCGCGCCGAGCGCCGCGAGCGCGGCACGGATCGCCTGCGCGGCGGTGATCACCGGCAGACCGCAGGCCGCCGCGGCCTCGGCGCTGCGCCGGTCCTCGAGCGCGACACCGGCGCGGTAGCTCGACCCCGTGCAGCCGAAGCCGAAGGCGGCGAGACCCATGCTCCCGAACGAGCGGATCGCCTCGGGCAGGTGGCGGATGTAGTGGTCGAGCCGCGTGCCGACATCCGGCGCGGGATGTACGAGCCGCGTCGCGTAGAGCCCGATGCCGGACGGCAGCAGCGCGCGCAGCTCCGGTTCGACCGTGGGATTGGCGTAGGGCACCGCCACCCCGACACGCGCGATGGCGCCGTAGTCGCGGATCGAGGGCTCGCGCATCGTCGGGCCCTGCGCCATATCTTCAGTCCGGCAGCGGCGAGCGGTGCGTCTCGCGCAGGAAGAGGCCGCCGATGACGAGCGTCATCAGCGCCACCACGATCGGGTACCAGAGCCCGGCGTAGATGTCGCCCGTGGCGGCGACGATCGCGAACGAGGTCACCGGCAGGAAGCCGCCGAACCAGCCGTTGCCGAGGTGATACGGCAGCGACATCGAGGTGTAGCGGATGCGGGTCGGGAAGAGCTCGACGAGCCACGCGGCGATCGGTCCGTAGACGAGCGTGACCAGGATCACGAGCCAGGCGCAGAGCGCGATCACCATCGGGTAGTTCACCTGCGACATGTCGGCCTTCGGCGGATAGCCTGCCGTGTCGAGCGCGCCGCGCAGCTGCTTGTTGAAGTCCGCGGTGGCCGCCTTGAACGCAGCGCTGTCGAGTCCCACACCTTCGAACGCCGGCACCGTCACCGCCGTCGCGCCCGTGCCGATGTGCACCACGGCCGTCGCACCCGCCGGCGCGGCCTCGTTCGTGTACGGCACGCCGGCGCGCGCGAGTGCGGTCTTCGCGACATCGCAGGATTCGCGGAAGGCCGCCTTGCCGACCGGGTCGAACTGCAGGCTGCAGCGCGCCGGGTCCGCGACCACCGCCACCGGCGCCGTCGCCACCGCGCGCTCGAGCGCCGGGTTCGCGTAGTGCGTGATGGCCTTGAAGGTCGGGAAGTAGGTGAGCGCGGCGAGCAGGCAGCCCGTCATGATGATCTTCTTGCGCCCGATGCGATCGGAGAGCGCGCCGAACACCACGAAGAACGGCGTGCCGATGAGCAGCGCCGCGATCAGGATGAGGTTTGCCGAGGCCGCCTCGAGCTGCAGCGTGCGTTCCAGGAAGAAGAGCGCGTAGAACTGCCCCGCGTACCAGACCACGGCTTGGCCTGCCGTGGCCCCGAAGAGCGCGAGCAGCACGATCTTGAGGTTGCCGCGGTCGGCGAAGGCCTCGGTGAGCGGTTTCTTGGCGAGCTTGCCCTCGGCGCGGATCTGCTCGAAGGCCGGCGACTCCTCGAGCTGCAGCCGGATGTAGACCGAGATGCCGAGCAGCACCACCGATACCAGGAACGGGATGCGCCAACCCCAGACCTCGAAGTCATCGCCCGTCGCCCAGCGGCACAGCAGGATCACGAGCAAGGAGAGGAACAGCCCCATGGTCGCCGTGGTCTGGATCCAGCTCGTATAGAGCCCGCGCCGGCCGTCGGGCGCATGTTCCGCCACATACACCGCCGCGCCGCCGTACTCCCCACCGAGCGCGAGGCCCTGCGCCAGCCGCAGCACGATGAGGATGATGGGCGCCGCCACGCCGATGGTGGCGTAGTTCGGCAGCACGCCGACGAGCGCCGTCGAGACGCCCATCAGCACGATGGTGATGAGGAAGGTGCGCTTGCGGCCGACGAGGTCCCCGAGCCGCCCGAAGACGAGCGCGCCGAAGGGCCGGACGAAGAAGCCCGCGGCGAAGGCGAGCAGCGCGAAGATGAAGCCCGTGGTCTCGTTGACCCCGGAGAAGAACTGCTTCGAGATGATGATCGACAGCGCGCCGTAGAGGTAGAAGTCGTACCACTCGAACACCGTCCCGAGGGACGAGGCGAGGATCACCCGGCGGTGGGCGGGGTCGACTCCGGTGCTGCCGCTTTGGGGGCTGCGCGTCTGGGCTGTGGCCATGACGCGCAGTGTGCCTTCATTCGCAGAGGCTTTCGAGATACCCCTGGGCGACGGGCGAGAGGCGCTTCATGGCGAGCGCGCGAGCCTTGGGAGCGTCGAACAGGTGCTCGAGCGGGCCCGAGACCAGCATGCGGCGCACGGCCGGGTCCTTGCGGGACACGGCGGCCATCTTGTTGAGGACGGTGAAACCGCGGTTGATCTTGGCGCGCGGGGCGCGGCGGTCTTCGATGGAGCGGGCGAGATACTGACCGAAGCGGGAATAGAGGAAATAGTCGTCGTCCCCCACATGGAACCGGGCTTCGGCGAAGAAGTCAGGGAAGTTCCGCTCGAGGTACTGGTTGACGGCGAGCAGGCGTCCGGAGTCGTTGCCGTGGGGCGCGATGTGCTTCTTCATCAGGGTCTTGCCACACCTCCAAGGGATCCGGAGCACCATTTCTGGGCGTCACGACCGGTACCCAACCCCGCAACGCGGCGCGGAAGTTAAGGCAAGCGGACCCGTGATGCAAGACCTGCGGGGAAGAAAATCACGCGGACTGAATCCCGGCTGACTGACGATGCGCGTACTCGCGCTCGGCATCGGCTCAATCGGCGAACTGTACCTCGGAGGTCTCGACGAACTGGTCGTCGACGCGACGCGCCAGGACCGTTCGGCCCCATCCGTCCCGGCGCTCGTACCAGCTCAGTTCCTGCAGGCTGCCGTCGGTGGCGCGCCGCACGGTGAGCGTGGACTCCCAGACGGCTTCCGGCTTGCGGGGATCCTCGATCGTCTGCTCGGGCGGACCCGCGGGCGGCGGTACGACCGAGGCGGGCACCTTGAACAGCGCCCGCGCGAGCTCGAACGCGCGGCCGACATCGGTGCCCGGCCAACGCACCCGCTGCACGCGCGTCGGATGACCGGGTTCGGTCCAGTCGTCCTCGACGATGCAGTGGAACGGCACGAATGGCTCGGCGTCCTGCAGACGCTTGCACCAGGCCTCGAAGCCCTCGTCGGGCGTGGGTACGGCGGGCTGCTGCCCGGACGCTGGCGAAGCGCTCCAAGCGGTGATGGCGAGCACGAGCAAGGCATACAGGTGGCGTCGGTCCATGGGGAATCATCGTAGACGCACGAGGTCGCCGCGACCAGTGACATCGTCGCGGGCAGCGCCGCGGAGGGCACCTTGTGCTTTCTATCTGCTCCGCCGTTGGTCGATGAACTGATTGAACGCCTCGCGGGCCTCGAAGCTGATGAACAGCGCATCGTGGCCGCCGGCGACCTCGAGGAAGACGGGACGCTGGCAGTCCGCGCAGGCCTGCACGGCCTGCTTGAAGAGCGGCCAGGAGCGCATCTGGATCGCGCCGTCGCCGAGGCCCTGGACGAACAGCGCATCCGCCTTGAACCCAGCGGTGAACGACAACAGCGAGATCCTGCGATACGGCGCGGGGTTGACGGACGCAGGACCGTAGCGCTGGACCATCAGTCCGCACTCCTGGCTGCCCGGTGCGCCGCCGCGTTCCTCGAGCAGGCAGCGGTACTCGAAGTCGAGGGGTCCCGGGGCATTGGCGATCACCCCATCCGTCTGCTGCAGCGTGTTCAGCCGGGTCGCGACATAGGCGCCCTGGGAATGGCCGGCGATGAAGACCCGGCCGATGGACAGGCCGAGCGCTCGTGAGGCTTCGTTCTTCACCCAAAGGAGAGCGGCCTCCGCCTCGCGCAAGCCCTCGCCGACCTCGCGGTTCTGCTGTGGGTAGGCGACGCTGACCAGCAGCATGTCGTCGCGCTGGAGCAGGCGCTTGAAGTTGTCAAGGGTGTTCTCGGCGGCCGGCAGTATCCGGTCGTCGAACCACACGGTGGGGTGGTAGAGCACAAGCGCATCTTTGACCGACGCGGACGGCAGGTGGATCACCACCTGCACCGACACCCCGCCATAGGTGATGGTGCGGATGCCTTGCACAGGCGGAGCCGGGGGGCTCGCCGTCGGCGGCGCGGAAACTGTCGCCGGAGCGGTGTCCGCCGATCCCGAGCCGCCGCAGGCGGCGAGCAACGCCAGCAACGGCAGACAGAACACGATCGATCGCAGGCGCATCGGGTGGGTCCTCGTTCGACACCTTCCGCAGATACTGCGGGATATCGCATCGTTCGGGGGTGAAGTACGGAAAAGATTTGTGGAGGTCGCACCGCTTCGCGCCGCGCACGACCTTATGCGAACATCCGCGGATGAGCATCGTCCACGGTTTCGCCGGCGCCATCGGCAACACCCCGCTGATCCGTCTCGACGGCCCTTCGCGCGCGACGGGCTGCGAGATCCTCGGCAAGGCCGAGTTCATGAACCCGGGCGGCTCCGTGAAGGACCGCGCGGCCCGTGCCATCATCGAGGACGCCGAACGCAGCGGTCGCCTCAAGCCGGGCGGCACGGTGGTCGAGGGCACGGCCGGCAACACGGGCATCGCGCTCGCGCACCTGTGCCTCGCGCGCGGGTATCGCCCGCTGATCGTCATGCCCGATAACCAATCGCCCGAGAAGTACCAGGCGTTGGCGGCGCTCGGCGTCGAGGTGCGGAGCGTGCCCGCGGTGCCGTACGCCAACGACAACCACTACCAGCGGGTCGCTGGGCGCCTCGCCGAGGAGCTCCCGGACGCGATCTGGGCGAACCAGTTCGACAACACCGCGAACCGCGACGGCCACTACGCCACGACGGGCGCGGAGATCTGGCGTGACACCGCGGGCCGCATCGATGCCTTCGTCGCCGCCAGCGGCACCGGCGGAACGCTCGGCGGCGTCTCCCGTTACCTGCGCGAGAAGAGCCGGTCAGTACGCATCGTGCTCGCGGATCCGCAGGGCAGCGCGCTCTACCGTTGGGTGAAGTACGGCGAACTCAAGGCTGAGGGCCCGGGTTCGATCACCGAAGGCATCGGCATCGGACGCATCACCGCCAACCTCAAAGATTCGCCGATCGACGACGCCGTGCACATCCCGGACACCGAATCCGTCGCCACCGTGCACCGGCTGCTGCGCGAGGAGGGCCTGTTCCTCGGCAGCGCGAGCGGCGTCAATGTGGCGGGTGCCCTCCGCGTCGCGAAAGAGCTCGGCCCGGGCCACACCGTGGTGACGATCCTCTGCGACAGCGGCCACAAGTATCAGTCGCGGTTGTTCAACCGCGAGTGGCTCGCCAGCAAGGGGCTTGAGTCCGCGCTCGACCCCTGACGGCGGCAGCGAGCGTCCGCCTGAGCCGGCGCGCTTCCGGCCAGGCGGACCCCACCACGACGGCGCGGAAGTGATGTGTGTCGATCTGCGATGTAAGGTTCTGGTTGCCCGGGCGACTACAGAGGACAACAACCATCCACCGCTCCGGGTATCCCTATGCGCTCCGCCTACAAGATCGTCGCTGTTTATGTCACATGCTATCTGCTTCTCACCTTGGCCGACGCCGCATCCACCTCGGCGGCCATGCAGTCCGGCGGCGGTGAGTTCAACCCTCATGTCGCCGACGAGGCCGGGTTGCTCCACCGGTCCCGCTTCTTGATCGTCAACGCCCTGATCCTCGCCTTCACCAGCGCGATGCTCGCTTGGGCCTGGAACCGGCGCGATCGCATCGATGCACGCTTGCTTCACGCGCCCTGGCGCGGGCTGTACGACTGGGCGACCTATCTCAATCCTTTCGCGGCGCGCAACATCCCGAAGTCGGCGCTGCACTACCTGGCCGCTGCGCCGGCGCTGCTGGCGTTCAAACTGTTCGCCACCGTCAACAACATGTTGATCCATGCCGGCATCCCGGACCCGGTCACGCCGCTGGCGCATGCCGTGCTCGAGCGATTCGACGGTGCCCTCGCCTTCTGGATCGTCATCTTCATGTTGTGGCAGCCGTTCTGGCTGGGTGCGCTCCATGCGGTGACCCGTCTGCTGCGCCGCGAGCGCGAGGGGTCCCTCGGACGCGTCCCCGGGCCTGACCCCGCCCTGAAGGCGTGAGCGACGAGGCGGGCGACTTCGATGCGGTCCTCGCGGCCCACGCCGCGATGATCGACCGCATCCTCCGGACCTACGAACTGCGTCCGGCGGTGCGCGCCGACCTGCGCCAGGATGTGGCGCTCGCGTTGTGGCAGGCCCTGCCGCGTTACCGCGGCGAGGCGGCGATCAAGACCTTCGTGGCGCGGATCGCCCACAACATCGGCGTCAGCCATGTCCGCCGCGATGTGCGCGAGCCGGCGGCCGCGCCCGTCGACGAGGCCTTGCCTTCGCCGGCGCCGCCCGCCGAGGAGGCGATCGGGCGGGCGCAGCAGAGCGAGCGGCTGGCCGAAGCCATCCGCAGCCTGCCGCTCGGACTGCGCCAGGCGGTGGCGCTGTATCTGGAGGATTTCTCGAACGCGGACATCGCGGCGACCCTCGGCATCTCCGAGGGCGCGACGGCCGTCCGTCTGACACGCGCACGCGACGCACTCGCGGCGCGCATGGGGGCCCCATGAACGGACCGCGACTCGAACTCGATGCATTGCGTGAGACCTGGCGGAGCACCCCGGCACCGGATGCCGGCGAGCTGTCCCGTCTGCGCCGCGAGGTGGCAGCACAGACCCGACGGCTCTATCTCGCCGTCGCCGCCGAGACCGCGGGCGCGCTGCTCGCCGCGGTGTTCTTCTTCTATCTGGCCGTCAGCACCCATGGGGCCGCCGCGATCGCCTACGGTGCGCTGGGCGTTGCGACACTGGTCTATCAGGGTTGGGCGCTGCACCTGCGTCGCGACCTTTGGCGGGCCCGCGCCGCGACACCGACGGAATATCTGCGCCTGCAGCTCAGACGCTCCGACGCACGGGTGCGGATCGCGGCCGGATCGCTCATCGCGGGACCGATCGGCGTCGTGATCGGATCCGCACTGCAGCAGCTTGCGCCGGCCGAGACCGCCGTGCGTCTGCTGGAACGCCTCGGCACGATCGGCATCGTCCTCGTGCTTGCAGCCTTCGCGGCGCTGCTGCTGTACTGCTGGCGAGTGCTGCGGCGCGAGCGCGGCCATCGCCGAAGTCTCGAGGGTCAGCTGACCGAACTGGACGGCTGACACCGGCACTGGCTCTCCGACGTCGTCCCCAACCTCGGCGATATTAGACATCCTATGGGATGTCACATAACATTACGCCGTGCGTGTGGTCATCGACACCTCGGTCATCGTGGCGGGGCTGCGCAGCCGGCTCGGCGCGAGCAATCGGTTGCTGGCGGCGATCGCCCATCGCCGCGTCCTGCCTCTGGTCACCACGGCCGTGTTCCTGGAGTACGAGGCGGTGCTGTTGCGGGCGGAGCAGCGGTTGGCCACCGGCATGAGCGAGGCCGATGTCTCCGGGTTCCTCGCGGCCTTGGCGGCTGCCGCGGAGCCCGTCGAGATCAGCTTCCGTTGGCGGCCGCAGTTGCGGGATCCGGCGGACGAACTGATCCTCGAGGCGGCGGTGAACGGCCGAGCCGTCGCCATCGTCACGCACAACCTGACGGACTTCTCGCCGGTGGCACCGAGGTTCTCCGTCCGTGTGCTGACGCCGTCCCTGTTGTTGAACGAGTTGCCCAAGCGATGAGGTCCCCGCGATGAGCAAGAGCACCTATCCATTGAAGCTGCCGAACTCGATCAAGGCCGCGGCCGCGCAGCTCGCGCGCGAAGAGGGCGTGTCGCTGAACCAGTTCATCGCCGCCGCGGTGGCTGAGAAGGTCGGTGTGCTGCGCACCACGGCCGAGTTCCTGCGCGAGCGTGCAGGCGACGCGAAACCGAAGGACCTGCTGCGCTATGTGCGCGCTGCGCGTGCGGTCCCGCCGATGGTGCACGACCAGGACGACTGACCGATCGCGAGGGCCTGTGCTAGCCTCGGCCGGACCTGCCAACGGAGACGCTCCATGAGACCTCTCGCAATCTTGCTTCTGTTGCTCCTCCCGTTCAGCACCGCCGCCCTCGCGCAGGACGCCGCCGCGCCACCGGCGAAGCAGCGTTTCCTGATCCAGGTCACCACCGGTCAGGCCGACCCCACCAAGTCCGCGCTCGCCTTCCTCGTCGCCAAGACGGCGCTGGAGGAGGGGCATGCGATCGATGTCTTCCTCGCCGGCGATGCGGTGCTGTTGCTCAAAGATGATGTGATGACCTCGGTGACCGGGCTCGGTACCGGCAAGCTCGCCGACCACTACAAGGCCATCGTCGAGAAGGGCGGACGCTTCCACCTCTCCGGCAACTCCAGCAAGGCGCGCGGCCTCACCGAGGCGGACCTCGCGGGCAAGCCGGCGGCCTTCGCGACGCCCAATGTCCTCGTGCGGCTCGCCTCGCAGGCCGACAAGGTTCTCGTCTACTGATCGGACCCGTCGCGCCCGAGCGTTGAACCCTTCGGATCCGATCGAAGCGACGGCGGTGGCGGACGGTCGGCGGCGTTCAGGGTCAGCACCGCCTTCACCAGCAGATGTGCGCTCACCGGCGCGGTGATGAACAGGAACAGCGCGACCAGGATCTGCTCGGTGCCACCCCGTCCGGCGCTCATGAAGAAGATGCAGGAGGCGAGCAGCACGCCGCCCACCCCGAGAGTCGTCGCCTTGGTCGGCCCGTGCAGGCGCTTGTAGAAGTCGCTGAGTTTGGCGAGCCCGTAGGAGCCGACGAGTGCGAACGCGGCGCCGCCCACCAGCAGGACGGCGACGATCCAATCCACCCAGGCCCCGCTCTCCAAAGCCGCGCTATTCAATGATGTCTCTCCGCAGCAGGTACTTGGCGAAGGCCACCGTGCCGACGAAGCCGAGCATGCCGATCACGATCGCCGCATCGAAGAAGGTCGGATCCTCGAGGCGTACGCCCGCCACCATCAGCCCCGCGAGGCTGTTGATGTAGAGGGTATCGAGCGCGAGGATGCGGTCGGCCATCGAAGGGCCCCGCAGCAGGCGGACCATGCAGAGCAGCATGGCGAGCGCCAGCATCGCCAGCGCGATGTCCGCGGCGGTCTGGATGACGGGGCTCATGTGAAGATCTCCTGCAGCGGCCGCTCATAGCGCTGCTGGATGTCGCGGACCAGCGCCGCCTCGTCGTCGACATTGAAGGCGTGCACCAGCAGCCAGCCACGGTCGGGCGTGATGTCCACCGATAGCGTGCCCGGCGTCATGGTGATCATCGCCGCGAGCACGGCGATGCCCTGCGGGTTGGTGATATCGAGCGGCACCCAGACGAAGCGCGGACGGATCGCCGACTCCGGTCCGAGGATGCGGCGTGCGACCTCGAAGTTGGCGACCACGATGTCCTTGAGGAACACGCCGAGCAGCGCTAGCGCGAGACCCGCGCGGCGCAGCGTCGTGACGCGCGGCGTGAGCGCCGAGAAGACCAGCGGCAACGCGACCCCGAGCAGCGCACCGAGCAGCCAATGCGCCGGGTGCAGCGTCTGGTTCAGGATCAACCAGCTGGCCAGCAGCAGCAGCGAGCGCATCGGGTACGGGATGAGCCGCTTCATACCGCCCCCAAGGCCACGGCGGTCTGCCGCAGGAACCCGGACACCGGATGCGCGAACACCACCATGACGAGACCGCAGGCGAGCAGCAGCAGCGCCGCCAGCGACAGGCCCCGGCCGCCGGGTGCGGTTGCCTGCGTCTCCACCCGCATCGCATCCGACGTCGAAGATCTCCAGAACACGGCGCTCGCACAGCGCGCCAGCGCGACCACCACGACGAGGCTGCAGAACAGAACGACGGACCAGACCCACGCATGCGCGGGCGTCGCTGCCGCTGCATCGAGCAGCAAGACCTTGGCGATGAACCCGGACCCCGGCGGCAGTCCGGCGACGACCAGCGCCGCCACGAAGAAGAGCGCTGCGACCCAGGGCGCATCGCGCACCGGCCGTGCAGCGTTGATCCGGTAGTCGGCGGCGTCCGTCGCTGATGCACCGGCGCGGCGGCGTGCGATGAACTCCACGGCGATGAACGCCGCGCCGGCGGCGAAGGTGGAGTGGGGCAGGTAGTAGAGCGCGGCGGCGGTCGCCGGCGCCGTGCCGAGCCCGAGCGCAGCGAGCAAGGTACCGGCCGACACCACCACGAGCCACGCGATCAGTACACGCAGGTCGCGCGCGGCCAGCGCCCCGGCTGCGCCCAGCACCAGCGTGGCCAGCCCCGCCGGCAGCAACCACGGCAGTGCGAGTCCGGCGAGCGGGAGGTCCGCAGCGGCTCCCTGCGGCACCGCCTCGAACAGTGCGCCATGCACGCGGAGGATCGAATAGATGCCGACCTTGGTCATGACCGCGAACAGTACAGCCACATGCACCGCTGCCGCGCCGTAGGTCCCGGGCAGCCAGAAGCCGAGCGGCAGCGCTGCGGCCTTGATGGCGAACACCACGAGCAGCAACAAGCCCGCGACTTGCGCGAGGCCCACATCGGATGCCGGCAAGGTCGCGAGGCGGCCATCGAGATCGGCGATGTTGAGCGTGCCGGCGACGCCGTAGAACATCGCGGCGGCGATCAGGAACAGCGACGAGCCGAGCAGGTTCACCGTCACGTAGTGCAGACCGGCGCGTAACCGCGCCGTGCCCTGACCATCGAGCAACAAGGCGTACGATGCGGCTAGCAGCACCTCGAAGAACACGAACAGGTTGAAGAGATCCGCGGTCAGGAACGCGCCGTTGAGCCCCGCGAGCTGGAACTGCAGCAGAGCGTCGAAGCGACGGCTACCGTCCGTGCCTGCGGCCAGGCGACAAGCGATGCCCATCACCGCGGTGACGGTGAGCATCAGCGCTGCGAGCCGATCGACCGCGAGCGCGATGCCGAAGGGCGCCGGCCAGTCGCCGAGCATGTAGGTCCAGCTTGCACCGCCCGCGGTCTGGCCGAGCAGCACCAGCGACATCATGAGCAGCGACGACAACGAGACCACCGTGATCGCCCGTACCCCGCCCGCGTGGCGGGACAGCAGCAGCGCCAGCGCGCCGGCCAGCAGCGGCAGCGCCACGGGCAGCACCGCCAGATGCGGCAGCAGTCCCTCTGCCAGTCTCACGGTGCACCCCGCTTGGGTCCGTCGTCGTCGTCGGTGGGTCGGTCGCCTGACGGGTCGCCGCCGTCCACATGGTCGCCGCCCGACACCTCACGCAGCTTCAGCGCCATCACGATCAACACCGCCGTCATCGCGAAGCTGATGACGATCGCCGTGAGCACGAGCGCCTGCGGCAGCGGGTCGGTGTAGTGCTCGAGCGTGGTCGGCACACCGTCACGGAGGATCGGTGCGCGACCCGCGACCGGCCGTCCCATGGCGAAGATGAAAAGGTTCACCGCGTAGGAGATCAGCGTGAGGCCGAGCACCAGTTCGAAGGTCCGCGAGCGCAGCGCGAGATAGACCCCCGTGGCGGTGATGGCCCCGATCGCGGTGGCGAGCAGCAGTTCCATCAGATCCGCCCTCCGTCATCCGGCGCACCGGAGAGCCGGCCGAGCCGTGTGAGCGCGAGCGCGGCGGCGCCGGCGACCGTCAGGAACACGCCGAGGTCGAAGAACATCGCCGTGGCGATGGGCACCTTGTCGATCACCGGCAGCACCGGGGCGAGATAGGCGCTCGTCAGGAAGGGATGGTCGAGCGCGAGGCTGACGAGGCCGGTGACCGTCGCACAGGCGAGACCCCAGCCGATCCATGCCTCGAAACGCGGCTTCGAGCGCTGTTCGACCCAGTCCGCGCCGCTGCCGAGATAGGGCAGCAGCAAGCCGATCGCGAGCACGAGACCGCCGATGAAGCCGCCACCCGGCAGGTTGTGGCCGCGCAGGAAGAACCAGACCGCCACCAATGCGGTGAGCGGCAGCATCACCCGCGAGGTGATCTCGAGCATCAGCGAGCGGCCCGCCTCGGGCCCGTCGTCCGGTGTTCCGACGGTCGCCGCCGTCCGCAAGCGCGGCAGCAGCGCGGCGACCAGCACCGCTGCCAGACCGAGCACGGTGATCTCCCCGAGCGTATCGAAGGCGCGGAAGTCGACGAGGATCACGTTGACGGCGTTGGTGCCGAAGGCGCCGGGGATGGCGTTCTCCAGGAACCACGGCGCCAGCGAGTCCGGCCGCGGCCGCGACAGCACCGCATAGACGAGCGTGCTGATGCCGACCCCCGCGCCGAGGGCGAGGCCCGCGTCACGCCAGCGCCGCGCAGGCGGATCCGTGCGCGATGAGCGCCGCGGCAGGAAGTTCAGCGCGAGCAGCAACAACAGGATCGATGCCACCTCCACCAGCAGCTGCGTGAGCAGCAGGTCGGGGGCGGAGAGCGCGCCGAAGGTCAGGCTGACGGCGAGCCCGACCACGCCGAGGTACACCAACGCCTCCAGCCGTTCGCGGTGACGGACGATCAGCGCTGCGAGCGAGCACAACGTGAGCAGCCAGAGCGTCCAGGCCACCGGGCCTGCCGCCGTCGCAGCGACCGACGGCGCCGCCGTGGCGGGGTGCGGCACGGACAGCGTCCAAAGACCGAGCACGAGGGCCGCGAGCGTGATGAGCAGCACCGAGCGCTGCACGCTGCCGTTGACCAGAAGGTCGGTGAGCGCCCGCGACGCCCGCACCGCAGCGGCGACCGTGGCATCGAACACCTCGCGGCCGCCGCGTGGCAGGTGCACGAGGTCGTGCAACCGGAACAGCCGCTGCAGCATGAAGTACAGGGCGACCCCGACGAACAACGCCAGCATGCTCATCAACAGCGGCAGATTGAAGCCGTGCCAGATGGCGAGCGAATAGTCGGGCAGCGTGCCGCCGACCACGGGCGTCGCGGTGACGGCCAACAGGGGACCCACGGTCAGCGCCGGCAGGATGCCCACCAGCAGGCAGAGCGCCGCCAGCGTGCCGATCGGCACCAGCATCCAGAACGGCGGGTCGTGCGGCTTCCGCGGCAGGCCGACCGGCTCGCCGTTCCAGAACACATCGTGGATGAAGCGCAGCGAATAGGCGACCGAGAAGGCCGCGGCGACGGTGGCGAGCACCGGGATCGCCGCCGCCAGAAGCGGCCTCGAACCGAGCTGCAGCGTCTCCACGAAGAACATCTCTTTGGAGAGGAAGCCGTTGAGGAGCGGCACGCCGGCCATCGCCGCGGAAGCGACGATCGCCAGCACGGCGGTCAGCGGCATGTATCTCCACAGTCCATGGAGTCGCCGCATGTCCCGCGATCCGGTCTCGTGGTCGATGACCCCGGCCGCCATGAAGAGCGACGCCTTGAAGGCCGCGTGGTTGAGGATGTGGAACACCCCGGCGACGGTGGCGAGCGGCGTCGACAGGCCGAACAGCAGGGTGATCAGCCCGAGATGGCTGATGGTCGAGTAGGCCAGCAAGCCCTTCAGGTCGTGCTGGAACATCGCGATATAGGCGCCGGTCACCAATGTCGCGAGACCGGTCAGCGAGACGACATAGAACCAGAGGTCGGTGCCGGCGAGCGTGGGGTGCAGGCGGGCGATCAGGAACACGCCGGCCTTCACCAGCGTCGCCGAGTGCAGATAGGCCGATACGGGCGTCGGTGCCGCCATCGCCTGCGGCAGCCAGAAGTGCAGCGGGAACTGCGCCGACTTGGAGAACGCGCCGAGCAGGATCAAGAGCACGGTCGGCGCATACCAGGGATGCGCGCGCACGGTGTCGCCCGCGGCGAGCACCGCATCGAGCTGGAAGCTGCCGACGATGCTGCCGAGCAGCAGCACGCCGGCGAGCAACGCGAGCCCGCCGAGCGCGGTGATGGTGAGCGACAGGCGTGCGCCCCGCCGGGCGTCGGCGCGGTCCTGCCAGTAGCCGATCAGCAGGAAGGACGAGATGCTGGTGAGCTCCCAGAACACGACCAGCAGCAGCAGGTTGTCCGCCAAGACGAGACCGAGCATGGCGCCCATGAAGACCATGAACAGCGCATAGAAGCGCGCCATCGGATCGTCGGCGGAGAGGTAGTAGCGTGCATACAGCACGACCAGAGCGCCGATGCCGAGCACCAGCATGGCGAAGGTCCACGCGAGGCCATCGACCCGCAGGCCGAAGCCCGCGCCCTCGAAGGGCAACCAGGGCCACGAGAAGCGGGGGATATCGCCCGCGAACACGGCCGGCCCCGACAAGGCGAGCAGCCCCGCAGCGAGCAGGGTCGCACCGCCGGCGATCGCGGCGGCGGTGTTGCGCCGCCCGTTGGGCAGCGCGAACAGCGCGAGCGCGGCGAGCCAGGGCAGCGCGAGTGCGGCGAGCAGCTGCAACGGCATCAACGATATCCGGGCCGGCCGGCACGCCGAGCGCGCGCTTTGACCACGAGCGGGGTCGCCATGATCCGTCTCCTCCGTGAGACCCCGATTTTACCCTGCGGGGTGCCTTGCATGCGACCGTCCCCTTGCGAGGCTATCGCTCGCGCTGGAACGCCGCGCCCTGACCGGGGGTCTCCTCGATGAACACGGAGACCGAGAGGATGTTCGGCGACCGCAGCTCGTCGCCGAGTTCGTCGCTCAAGATGTCGAAATAGGCGCGCGCCAGCGTCTC
>Ga0315900_10000697_pt1 | contig 56306 bp, 47 predicted proteins | sample LakEriMetagenome_FD_203521 | JGI IMG/M metagenome (GOLD analysis project Ga0315900, IMG submission 203521) | Freshwater fungal communities from buoy surface, Lake Erie, Ohio, United States - Buoy 12 MA114 | ecosystem: Environmental > Aquatic > Freshwater > Lake > Lake biofilm | place: USA: Lake... | reverse complement strand
AGCCTTGTCGTTGCGTTCGGTGGTGGGGACCAGGCCCAGCATCCCCAACCCAGGACGGTAGTCCTGTCGGCGCGATTCTTTGCGGAGGATCGATTGCTCGCGGCGGGGATGCAACTGCAGCAGGCCGCACCACCGACTCCAAAGCTTCCCAACCTCGCCAAGTGACCTAAAGGTCGAAACATCCGGCGATGACAAGGGCCGTCATACCTGTTTTGTCCCTTCCCAAGCTCTAGTCCCCTTCGGGGTCAGCTATCGCTTGCTTGCGATCCCCCTTCTGCGTCGAAGGCCTCCCCACTCCGCTCGCACTGACCGCCCCAACGGGGAGTCAGGGATGGTTGGAATGAGCCATCGGATGGAGCTGGCGAGTGTTACCTCGCGCGAACTACTTAAAGGCAGGGGGGCAGCTTGCAGCGGGCAACTGCTGCATCACAGGGCGGGTTCTGTACCTAGTCCCGATGTTTTCCCGGTCCATTTGTTTGTCAAGGAACCCCCAAGCCAACAGGGGAGGGGGATCGCCTGTGATCAATCCTTTTGGTAACGCGATGGCTGTGGAGCGATTGCGTTGGACTGTCTCGGACGGTTAGCCGAAAAATAGCAGTTGGGTTTGCCTGATCCACGTCGTTCAATCATTCTTAGGGTCGGGCGGGGCGTTGGGAGTCCCGTCGATTTTCGATCCGAGAAGATCCGAGAAGAGGAGAAGACCTGAGCCGTTTCCAGGCGACAGTCGATCTATCAAAAGTCTCTTGGGTGAGAGGGTGTGGTTCCATCCCCGGCATTGGTTACAAAATGCGTCGTTTTTTTAGATTCCGATCGAACCAAGCCGCGGAAGTTCTGCCGACGGCAGAGCAGCCCCTGCTGCTTAATGAAGCCTTTCATGAGCCGAAGCAGTGCATTTTCATTGCAATCCCCAAGACGGGAACCACTTCCATCCGCAACCAGTTGAAGCAGAGCGGCGAATTTCTGATCCCCAATCCGCATCTGAACATTCTGCAGATTCGCGACTGCATCTATCCCTTCTATTTGAGACGTTCATTGGGGAGAAACTTCGCTTTTCCAACAGAGGGGCTGGTGGAAGACAGCGCGGTTCGACTTCAGGCCAGGACAACCTTTGAAACGTACTTCAAGTTCTCCTTGGTTCGCAATCCGTGGGCGCGAGCGGTGTCGCTCTACTTTCGCAGGGAGGGCAGGCCGCTACATCAGGAAATCGATTTTGCTTCGTTTTGCGAGAAGCACTTCTACGCGAGCGACACTTGCAAGCATCCGACGTTGCATCGCAACCAATCCGATTGGCTTTGCGATGAGTCGGGAAAGAGCCTGATGGACTTGGTGTGCAAACTGGAGTCGATCGAGGTAGGGATCCGGGAAATTGCGGAGCGGACAGCGGGGCGTATTGTTCTTACGCAGTTGCATGACAATCGGAACGAACTATCGAGAGCCGCATCGTACAAGGATATGTACAACGAACGGACCAGGAAGATTATCGCCCAGCGATTTGAAAAAGACATCGACCATTTTCAGTACACCTTCCAGGAATCCTGAATTCCTAAGGATTGGCGCGAGCATGCAGGGGAGGAAGTATCGTCATATGGGGTTTGAGGGAGTCCGGCAGAGATGAATAGCTTGTCGTCATCGGGACGAAAACCGGTGATCCATATTGGTATGCCGAAGACAGCTACCAAGACGCTGCAGTGGCGATTGTTCAGCCATCACAGTGAAGTCTTGTACCTCGGTCGATTCGATGGACCGCAGTTTAGGAAGCATTATCAGGCATTGGATTGCTGCCGCGACGCCACGGTTCAGAAGGTGATGAAGCAGATTGCATATGATCAGATCTTTCATCCCGACCTAGACGAATGCAGGAGGTTGTTGAGCCAAGTACTATTGGAGTCGAAGGAAAAGAATCTGGTGCCCGTCTGGTCGTGGGAGTCCTATTCGACTGACGTGCTGTCCAAGCGGCGTGTGCGCGCCAGCAATCTGAAGCGGGTTTTTGGGGAGGCAACCATCCTCATGGTGCTTCGCAACCCGCTGATGCTGCTGGAGTCGGCTTATTTTCAGCAATTGAAGCGGGACAATGTCAGTCCCAAGCTGAAATTCGGGAGCCATCCCTACTATCAGTCCATCGACGACTGGCTGCAAAGCGGCTTTCAGGGGGAGGTCCTGACGCATCTTCAGTATGGGCAGACAGTGCAGGCGTATACCGAGCAGTTCGGGATCGACAATGTGCATGTCTTTCTCTTTGAGGATCTGGTGAAGGACGAACCGGCGTTCTTCCGTCGTATCTGCAGCGTGATGCAGATCGATCCCGAGGAAGGAGTCCGTTTGATTCAAGGAGAACGGGACAATGAACGATGGACGGTGCGACAGCTAAAGATATTGCAGGGCATCGTCGATTCCCCCATCCGGACTTCGCTTTTCCGGATCACGCCCCACACCTGGCGTTTGAAATGGCTGGAACTGGAGGCATTCGGAACGCCACTTCATCCGGGAGAGAAGGCACGAGCACAGATTTCTGATAAGTGGAAGAGAGAGATTTTCGAAGCTGTCGAACCAGGGAATCGATGGCTGGAACAGCATTTCGGGCTGCCGCTGAAAGAGTATGGTTATTGGGGTGAGGGTAGCTAGCGATGGAACTTCCGACCACATTTTACCTGCATGTGGGCCAGTCGAAAACGGGAACCACGACTCTGCAGCGGTCGCTATTTCGCAGGCATCCTGACATCTTTTATCTCGGGCAGTACGTACCCAGCAAGATTTCGAAACATTGTCTTTCGGAAGAGGTGTACCAATTCCTTCGGCCTCTTCTTTGGGATACCGCTGCACCGCTAAACGTCGACAGGTCGCGCGAGCAATTGGCAAGGATCCATGCTGCGGAGGGAGCGACCGACCGACGCTGGGTCGCTTCCTGGGAGGAGTTGAGCCATTTCCCACCCCACCGGTTCCGAGAGATGATCCAGCGTGTTCAAGCCGTTTTTGGTGATTGCCGGATGCTGCTGACGCTACGCAATCCCTTAAACAGGATCCCGTCAGAGTATCTTGAAAATCTCAAGGGCCACTTCATCAAAGGAGCACATCCGTGGATGGGAGAGATGCCCTATCTGGATATCGAACAGTGGCTTCATCGGGCATCCGCAGGAGAGTACCTAGCGAACATGCTGTCGTACGGCAGTTCGGTTCAGGAGGCAGTCCGAATTCTAGGTGTCGATCAGGTCGGCATCTTCCTGTTTGAAGATCTTCGTGCGAGCCCCGATCGATACTACTCCCAGCTCTTTCGGTTCCTGGCAGTCGATCCGGACCGTGGAAGGGCATTGACGGAAAATGAGCATCTGCATCCCCGGGTGACGCAGAGTGGTGTCGAGTTTCTTAGAAGGCTGAATGACTCTCCTATCCAGCGAATTTTCCTGAAGCTGGCGAAGAAGAACTATCGCAAAGCTCTTTTTGCTAGGAAGTCGCAGGGGGCCTCTGCAGAGCACGTGGTTCTGCCACCCGCCTGGGCCAGTCGAATTGCCGCGGCAACGTCTCAGGGGCATCGCTGGATGGCGGAGACATTCGGGCTGGCAATTGCCAAGCATGGGTATCCTATGGAAGTCCCCGAGACGCCCTTGGCAACCCTAACTCATGAAAGGGGAAATTGATGTCCAGTCCTCTCCTGCCATCCATGCCCTACCAGGGACTGGTTCTGCATATTGGCTTGCCCAAGACAGGGACGACCACCCTTCAAACCCTTCTTTTTGCCAATCATTCCGGCATCGGTTATCTGGGTAGAAAAAGAGGATTTCCTGGCGAGTGGAATTGTCGCTCGAAGGAAACCTATGAGTTGCTGCGACCTCTGCTGTGGGAGGTAGACAAGCCATTCGATCCGAGTGGGATTCGCAGAAAGATCGATGCCTTAAGTCAGGAGTTCGATCGCTCTAAGGTGTTGGTTGGATCATGGGAAGGGCTCGGCAATGCCCTCCTGACGGAACACAGAGAGATCCTTCGTCGGCTGGTGGAAACCTTTGGAGGATGTAGGCTGCTGATTTGCCTTCGGAATCCTGTCCGGCTGATGCCTTCGATTTATCTGCAATCATTGAGGGGGAGGTCAAAAGTCAAAACCCGGCAACTCCTGGGCAGCCATTGGTATCTGGATATCGACCAATGGATGACCAACTGGAGGGAGCGAGGTGGTTTTAGCCGCATTCTTTCGTATGCGGAGCGGATCCGGATTTCGGTTGAGGTGCTGGGATCCGAGAATGTCCAGGTCCAGTTGTTTGAAGATCTGTGTGAGGAACAAGACCACTTCATTCGATCGATCTGCAAGTTTCTGGAAGTCGATGAGTCGGAAGGCCTGCATCATGTTCAGGGAGGACACCTTCATCGCCGCATGACCGTTGGGCAGATCGAGTTTTTGAAGCGAGTTGAGCGATCTTATCTCTATCGCTGGTGGCTGAACCAGAAAAGTCCGGAACGGCAGCGACAGATTCTGGATGAACACGGAGGAGATGAAGTACCGGCTCGAGTGGAGTTGCCGCCCCACTGGATATCCGTCGTCGCCGACGCAACGCGGGAAGGGAACCGATGGTTGCGGGATCATTACCAGCTCGATCTGGAGAAGTACGAGTATCCATTATGATCTGGTTATCCCTTTCCGATCTCTGGAATATCGATGCGTCTATTGGCCTGCCAGTCGACAGTTTGGGCGACCAGGGATTTCCTGGCGTGAAGCAGATCGAAGGGGGCGAGGTTGCATGAAGGGACCGGAAGGCAGGGAAGATAGGTTGGATTTCGTATTGCATGTCGGTCTTTCCAAGACAGGCACGACGATGCTTCAGCAGCATTTTTTCCCCGACATTCCCGAGGTTTATTACCTCGGGAAAAATCGCGAGCTGAAAACTCCTCGACAATGCATCGACGACAATGGATTTGAGATCCTCAATCCATTGCTCTGGGACCATCGGGAGGAGTGGGATGCTTCCCAGGTGGTGGAATCCGTCAAAAAACAGGCCCGGAGCAATGATCCGCAGAAGCGAATCTGGCTTGCTTCCTGGGAGGAACTCGCCAATCGCCGACTGGACCTTCACTTGGAGTCGTTGAGAAGAATTCAGAATGTCTTCGGTCATTGTCGAATGCTGGTGGTTCTGCGGAATCCACTGGAGCGGATTTCGTCGGAGTACCTCCAAGAACTTCGATACAACTATTTGAAAGTCAGATATCCACCGAACGGTCGGTATTCACTGCGACATCCCGTCTTTCCGTCGTTGGATCGCTGGCTGAACGATCAACAGAAGACCGGTTATCTGCAGATTCTTCTCGCGACAGGCGACCTCGTCCGCAAGTCGATGGAGATCATCGGGAAGGAGAATCTAGGTGTTTTCCTCTATGAGCAATTGCGAGCCGACTCGCCTCGCTTCCTGCGTTCGCTGGCCACGTTCCTTGGAGTGGAATCAACCGAAGAGCTCGTGAATCGGCCCGTGTATCCCAAGTACAGGCACGCCCGAATCACCGAAGGACAGGTCCGTTTTCTTCGGGGAATCGAAAACTCTTTCTGGAGAAAGATCGCATGGCTGCACCAGTCCTCTCGGGTTCGTAGGAAAAAGTTTCTGCCGCATGCCAAGGATGGCGTCCCGGAGAAGGCTCTCCTGCCTGAAGCATGGCGAGAGGTCGTGATCGATCAGACATACCAGGGACATTGTTGGTTGGAAGAGACATTTGGATTGCCGTTATCCGTCCATGGGTATCCGATGAGTGCTAACCCAGGTGACATCAATTAGGCGGGGCGATAACCTCGCCGATTGGAGTTTGAATGAGCATGCAGGAGCAACGCATTCTGATCGAATGCACACAAACGTTTTTTCGGGGTGGCAACAGTGGAATCCAGCGAGTCGCTAGGAATATCGCCAACCAGGCACTTCACCTGAAGCACCCCAATTCCCAGATCGTCCCAGTGATTTGGGTGGGGTATGGGTTTTGCGCCGTGCGGAACAAGGTGGGGACGGGGGTCCATTATCTGTTGCGACTTCGCGACTGGATCAACGAAAAAAGGGGTGGTTCCCCCGGGAGGCTGATTTCTCTGCTGATCCGTATTCTGAAGCTGCCGTTGAAACTGCTTCGTCCTTTGCGACCGTGGCGAGGGATCTGGGACAAGATGATTCGTGACATCAAAGCGTCCCTCATCGGAATAGGGTATGGACTTGGGTATCTTGCGGTGCGATTCCTGTTCGGACCCATCCTGAAACTGCGACAGGGAGATACCGTCCTTCTTATCGATTCCACCTGGGGGGCTCCGGATATGCTCGAGTCGCTTTTTCAGGCGCAGCGAGAGCATGGCGTGAAAGTCGCTCCAATGCTGCATGATCTTTTTCCCCTAACCATGCCGGAAACTTGCGAGGCGATCACGGTCGAGTACTACACGCGATGGTTTCACCGCGTCGTCCCTCGAGCAGATTTTTTTGTCACCAACTCCAAGGCGACCGGGACATCCCTGGAGCGGTATCTGGAGCAGCATCCGGAGATCCGTGCTCTTCCCGTCCTGCACCACCCCTTTCGGCTAGGTGCGGAATTGGATCTGCTCCAGCGAGACCGAAAGGATCCGGAGGAGATTCAGCCGCTCTGGGAGACCCCCGGGAGGGCGATCCTTGCGATTGGTACGATCGAGCCGAGGAAGAATCATAGGTTCCTCCTCGATGTGTTCGATTTGCTTCGTGCCCGAGGCGTCGATGTATCCCTAATCCTGATCGGCCGCTTTGGATGGAAGAGCCAAGATGTGGTCGATCGAATCCAGAGCCATCCCGATCTGAATACCCGCCTACTCCACTTGTTCAATGCCAGTGACGCAGTGCTCGCTGAAGCGATCGCTCGCGCCGACTGTCTGGTCTGTGCCTCCGTGGCAGAAGGCTTTGGTCTGCCTGTGGTGGAGGGGCTGATGCGTGGCAACGAAGTGTTTGCAAGCGATATCGAGGTGTTCCGTGAGATCGGAGAGGGGAAATGCCATTTCTTCCGGCTCGATGACCCAACCGACTTGGCCGATCAGTTGGAACGGTGGTTTATCGAGAAGGATCGCATGATCAGCCAGAGAGACAGGTCGCCATTCTCTTGGCCGAATTGGAAGGAGAGTGCAGAGGAATTGGTGTCAGTGACTTTGTCCCTTCTGCAGAAAAAGGGGGGGGTAGATTCCAGGAGTCGGACAACAACCCTTGCGACATCCGCGGTGTCAGAGCATTCTTAAGGGAGGACGCCGTGCGTGCATCTCCGTCAGGCGAAGAGCTGTAGAGAATAACCTTGCGTGATCTGCCAGAAAAAACGGCCCACATCGGGCTGGTTCCCGATTTCGTCATGGACTCGACCGAGAAGTCAGGGATCGACTTCTATTCTTCGGCATTGATCCGGGCATTGTCGCAAACCGACCGCTCTCGCAGATTCACTATTTTTTTGACGCGGGAACGTTGGAAGGAATTTCCCGATCTGGGACCTCACTTCCATCGGGTTCCGATTCCTCGGATCTTTGCCAGCGGCCTGCTGAACATCTTCTGGTATCTCTTCATCCTGCCCTTCCAGGCGTACTGGCATCGAGTCGATCTGCTGCACCTGTTTGCCGGCAATCGACGAATGACCTGGTGTCTCGGCAGAAAGATGCTGGTTACAGTGCACGATGTGTTTCATTACGAACATCAGGAAATCTACTCCTTCCCGCGATACCTCTTTTTCCGCACGATCATCGCACCTCTCTTGAAACGGCAGAGGCATCTGGTGGCCGACAGTCATGCGACCAAGCATGACATCCAGCGACTGCTAGGAGTTCCGGGCAAAGCGATTGAGGTGATCCATCTGGGATTTGATGCCCCAAGATTGCTGGCTCCCACAACGGGGAAACTGGAAGAGCCGGTACGTGAAAAGTACCAACTGAAGCGTCCCTACATGCTCTATGTCTCCGCATTAGACCATCCTCGAAAGAATCATCTGGCGCTACTGGAAGCCTACGAGATCCTGCTTCAGTCCCATCCCGATGCGCCCGATCTGGTTTTCGTCGGTCCTGATTTTTTCCACGCGGAGAAGATTCATCAGGCGATTCAGCGGCCATCGCTGGACCGAAGGGTCCATGCCCTGGGATATGTTCCAGACCAGTGCCTTCCTAGCCTTTATCGAGAGGCAAAGCTATTTGTCCATCCTTCGCCTCTGGAAGGGTTTGGCTATCCCCTGGTGGAAGCGATGGCATTTGGATTGCCGGTGGCGTGTGCTGATACCGAGATTTTTCGCGAGATCGGTGGAGCGGCTCCGGTGTTCTTCGATCCCAAACAGCCAAAAGACATCGCCTCCAAGATCGCGATGCTGTTAGCGGATCCTGTGCTTCAGCAAGAACATCGCAAGAAGGGGTTGGAGCAAGCTAAGTGCTACCAGAACGATCAGGGAATCCGAGAGCTGCTACGTTTGTATGACGTTCTGACTCAGCGTCCGTCGATCCAACGCGACGACGCCCAAGAAGTGGAGGTTGACTCCTGCCACCACCAGCCGTTGGAGCGGATGGAACGGAGCGGTTCCCAGGTTTAGAGGCGATTTTGGCGTCGAACTGGCAACCTTGGCTGGAAGGCTGCGGGGAGCATGAGTGCGGATCCAAACTTGAGGAACCATCGGCAAGCGGAACAGCGACGATTGCTCAGCGGTTGGTTTTGGATTTGGCCGCTACTGGGGACAGCGATCCTGTCGATGCACTGGTACGAACCAGCTATCTTACGGAATTGTGGTGCTGCACTCTTCATTCCTGGACTGATTGGAACCACAGCCGCAGCTTGGACCATCGCACGCACCAAAGAGCGAATCTACTGGGCGCCGTGCATTGTGTCGGCAATCCTGCTTACCCTGGGAGCCTGGCGCTTTTGGATGGTGGCTCCCTAACCTCTGTGGCAGCGATCCGTTGCAGTGTCATGACCGCTCGATCGCTTGGACTTCCCGAAGGCCGCTTGGCCACCGCAGGCCCCCAGCCTCTGGAAATGGCTGCTTTATCACCACGTTCCACCTAGCCATGTTCCGCCTTGGGGAAGGAGCGGTTGGCAAACTACCCTTCCATCGACTTGGTATGGAGATCGCATCCTGAGGTTTTCTCGATCTGCGATCGAAAGGCAATCGAAGACGGAGCAGGTCGAGAGGCTCCGTCTTCGATCAAGACTTCCCTTGGTGCAGGGAGTACAGCACTGGGTGGTTCCTGGAGCCATCGCGTTCTTTTCGCTTTAGTCGGCTACGACACCGCATCGAGCGCCTTCTTGGCGACCTGCACGCAGGCGCGGATGTCCTCGACGGGATTGTCGGGATTCTCTTCGTACTCCAGCGACAGCGCACCATCGGCCGGGAACTTCGCTGCGATCAGTGCTTCGAACACTTCCTGGCAGTTCAGATGGCCTTTTCCAAGAATGACCCCTTTGGTGTTCTCCTTCATCTCTGCGAAATCCTTTAGGTGGATTCCGTAGAGTCGACCCTTCAGAGTGCGGATCACTTCGACCGGCTTTTCGCCCGAACGGATGAAGTGACCAAGATCAGCACAGGCGCCGATGCGATCGTCCTTCCCCTCGATCGCCCTCAGCACATCGATCGCCTTGTTGTACCGATGGCTTGGGCCATGATTGTGGATCGCAACTCGAATGTCGAATTCCTTGACCAGGGCATTGAGGCTGTCGAAGGCTTTGGGGTCTGGATCGGCTGAGACGGCGCGGATACCCAGTTTCTTTGCGAACTCGAAGACCTTGCGGTTGGCCGCCTCATCGGCTCCAAAACCGTTGACTCCGTGAGCCGAGATGGTCATCCCCAGCGATTCCACTTTCTTTCTCGTCGCGGCGATCTGCTCGTCGCTGGCGTCTAGCGGCAGCATTCCGCTGTAGAGTTCCACCTGCTGGAATCCCAAGTCCTTGGCATGCTGGAGTGCAACATCGAGTGGAAAGCCGCGCAGGGAGTAGAGCTGGATTCCCAGTTTGAGCGGTGAGGCTTGCTGAGCGAGGGGGAAAAGTGCCGAAGCTCGCTCTGGGCGGAGCAGAGTACCCAGGGCGGTGGAAAACGCAGCAGCACGAAGCATGGAGCGACGGGAGAGGGGCATGGAATTCGCTTTCTCAGGGGAGGTTCCAAGGGAGGAATCGCGACGGCCTTTTGGAGCCGCAGCGAATGGGACTTTGGGAGGACCCATCGCTGCAGGATAACGGACTGAAGAAGTCCCAGGCAAGGCGCCCCGCAGAGGCTACCGAAAACTCCGGTCCCCGCGAATGCATCCCACCGATTACAATCGCCAGAGGATTCCCCCAAAAAAAGCGGAAGGGGATTCACCGTGAGCCGTGAGGGATCCGATCGAACCGGACCACTCCCTTTCGACATCCTTGGGGTCTCTAGGCAGGAGTCGATCATGCGTCTTGCATCGAGAAAATGGGTCTTTGGGGGTTGGTTGCTTGGGATCAGCTGGTGTGGAATCGGCATGGTGGCGGGGACCCAGCCGCTGGTGGCCGATTCGAATGGGGATTGGCGATCGTGGCGAGGGCCGGCGGCCAGCGGCAGCATCGAACAGGGAAGTTTTCCAGATCGACTAGGTTCCGAGCAGCTTCTCTGGAAAGCTCCTTTGCCCGGCAAAGGTTGCTCGACACCGATCTTCGTCGAGGGTCGCATCTGCTTGACGGCCCCTTCGGAGGGTGTCGATAGTGTTCTGGCGCTCGATCGCTCCGGGAAACTCCTTTGGACGACGAAACTGGAGGCGGAAGACCCAGGCAAGCACCGAAACGGTTCGGGCAGCAACGCATCGCCGGTGTCGAACGGAAAGCAGCTATTTGTCTACTTCAAAAGCGGCACACTGGCGGCGCTCGATCTGGATGGCAAGGTCCAGTGGAATCGCAACCTCGTGAAAGAATATGGCAAGGATACCCTCTTCTGGGACCATGGGACATCGCCGGTGCTGACGGCAAAGCACGTCGTCATGGCTCGCATGCATCAAGGGGAATCGTGGTTGGCGGCGTGGGACCAGACCACTGGCAATCTCGCCTGGAAAGTGCCTCGCAACTACCAAGTCCCGACCGAATGCGATCATGGCTATAGCACCCCTCTGGTGATCGACTACCAGGGGGAAGAAGCGATCTTGGTTTGGGGAGGGGAGCATGTGACGATCCATCGGTCGACCGATGGAAAGGAACTGTGGTCGTGCGGTAACTTCAATCCCGACAAGGCACAGCTTTGGCCCGCCATTGCCACCCCGGTGTTGGATGGCGACATGGCGGTGATCGCCTATGGACGCAATGATCGCGGCATCCCACGTCTTCATGGCATCCGGCTGGCAGGCCACGGGGATGTCACATCAACCGGTCATGTCTGGAAGCGGGAGGATGTCGGAACCTTTGTCCCATCCCCATCCCTTTATCGCCATCAGGTGGTGCTGGTCGGGGATCTTGGGACGGTGGAGGGGATCGATCCGGCGACGGGAAAGACGATCTGGAAGGGGGAGTTCCCCAAAAGCCGTGCGAACTTTTACGCGTCGCCGCTGGTGGCTGCAGGCAAGGTGTTTGCCCCCAGGGAAGATGGCGTGGTTTTCGTTGGTCGGATCGAAGAGGATGGCTTCCGTGTGCTCTCGGAGAACGATCTGGGAGAAAGTGTCATTGGATCGCCAGTGCCGCTGGGAGACCAGATTCTGCTGCGGGGCGAGAAGCATCTGTATTGTTTCGGTGGTTAGTCGATCCGGCGTCGGGGCAGCAACTGGGTGCCATCGGGACTCGGTGGATTGATTCTCTTGGGTATTGAATCGCTTTTCATGCAGACGAGGCAGGGTTAGACATGGGACAGCAGGCAAAGGATGGCGGCGGGAAGGCATCCTGGATCGGTTCGGGGGATATCAACGCCTTCATGGGCCTTTCGCTGGACAACATCGCTGGCTTGGTCTTGATCACAGCGATCCTGACCAACCAGTACGGCGTTCCCGCTGACTTCATCTTGAAGCATATGATTCCGGGCACCGCCATCGGCGTGATGGTCGGGGATCTGCTTTATTTTTTCATGGCGCTCTGGATGATGCGGAAGCTAGGGCGCAGCGTCACGGCGATGCCGCTTGGACTGGATACTCCCAGCACCTTTGGGATGGCCTTTTTTGTTTTGGGGCCAGCCTTCCAGGCAGCCAAAGGAACGGGGATTTCGGACCAGGAAGCTGCTCGCGCGATGTGGCATGTCGGAATGAGCGCGATTTTTCTGACTGGTCTTTTCAAGGTGGTCTGTGCGTTTTTCTCCGGTTGGGCCAGGCGCGTCTTTCCTCGCGCCGGACTCTTGGGTTCGCTGGCGGCCATCGCACTGGTGCTGATCAGCTTCCTGCCACTGCTGGATGTGCTTGGGTCCCCCGTGGTTGGTTTTGTGGCGCTGGCTATCGTATTGACTTCGCTGGTCGCTAATATCCCACTGCCTGGAAAAGTTCCGGGAGTGGTCGGTGCGCTACTGGTGGCGGGAGTCATTCACTACACGATGCGCGGGATGGGCTGGATTCCAGCACCCCATATCGCTTTTTCTCCAGCGGCCGGTTGGATGCCGACCGAGTGGATGGAGGCATGGAAGCTGGATTGGCTGAAGAACTGGCAGGTAGCGATTCCCTATCTCCCAGTGCTTCTTCCGTTCGCGCTGGCGACGGTGGTGGGAGGAATCGACTGCACGGAAAGCGCGGCGGCCGCCGGAGATCCTTATCCGACCGGCCCAGTGATTCTGGTGGAAGCCGTAGCGACGCTGGCAGCTAGTTTTTGCGGCGGCGTGATCCAGACAACTCCCTACATCGGCCATCCCGCCTACAAGGCGATGGGTGGACGAACCGCCTACACCCTGGCGACTGCCGTGGCAATTGGACTGGCAGGTCTGACCGGTGGCTTTGGCTACTTCTATCAATGGGTTCCTGAGGCGGCCGTCTATCCGATCCTGATCTTCATCGGACTGGAAATCACCGCGCAGAGTTTTCAGGCGACGCCGAAACGGCATTATCCAGCGGTTGCTTTGGCATGCGTTCCAGCTTTGGCTTTTTTGGCTCTCAATTTTGCCGGTCAGATCTTTGGCGATTCGGTGGTGGCCGGGGCCAAGATCCAGCCTCCTGCGTTATCGGCCACCGCCCCGAACGATCCAGCCACTCCCGTCGCCACCTCCATTTCCGCCAAGACTCTGGCCAACGGCAAGCTGCGGGAACAGCTTCAAACCGCTTCGATGCTGGCCAGCAGTTTCATCCTGACCAGTCTTTTCTGGGCGTCGGCGCTTGCCTACACGATCGACCGAAGGCTGGGAGTGGCAGCCCTATTCACTCTGGGATGCGGGGTGATGACCCTTTTTGGGATCATCCATTCGCCGCTTCCAGGCAACGCGCTCTTTCTACCGATCGCCATTCCCGGGCTGGATACTGAGCGATGGGTGTTGCCTGCGGAGTACCGTTCGCTACAGTTCCAATGGGCTGCCGGTTATGGCATCACGGCCGCGATTCTTGCCGCCTGGGGCTGGTACCTGCGTTCCAGCGAGCGGAAAAGTTCGTCTACCACTTCGCAGGTGCCTGCGATCGATTGATCGATTGGGAAATAGTGCCACCGATGAATTCCACTCCTTCTCCTCGCGCTCTATGGCATAGGCCACAATACACCATCGATCAGGCGATCGCCCTAGACGATGCACCCATAGGGCCGCTGCACGAGGAGTTTCTCCAGTGGATGGCTTCTTGCACCACACCAGGGCGGCACGTCCTGGAACTAGGGTGCAGCACGGGACGGCTGGCCATCGCCATCTGCAGGAAGTGGCCAGAATCGCGCGTGATGGCATCCGAAGCATCCACGCAGTTACTGGATCTGGCCCGCTACGCGCTAGAAGTGGAACGCATGACGCATCGCATCCAGTTGCACCATGCCGATGAGGAGAGACCTTTTCCATTTCCCGATGCCTACTTCGATACCATCGTGGCGCATCTGGTGCTGCATCGAATCGATCGACCGCAAGAGTGGATCGCGGAAGCGATCCGCTGCCTGCAACCAGGCGGTAGTCTGCTACTGAGGGATTGGCTCCCTGGAGATTTGGCTGGCGATGGGACCCAGCTTCCCGATTCGTGGCAGGCGATGATTCCCTGGCGAATCGACCCTCTGGTGCAGCAATCGATCTGGTCGTTCGAAGAGATTGCTGCGTGGCCACTTCCCGCAGAGGCCTCTTGGCAGCAGATGGAGCAGGGCCCAGGGGGGCTGGTCTGGTCGGGAGTGATTCGAAAGACGGAGTCACAGCAAATCGCCTGAGCAATCTCCGCGCGGTACCGTGTATCGGCCGATGCCAGGCTGCAAAGACCGATTCAGCGTGCCAAACTGGCCGCGCGGAAGGCGAGCTGTATCGCTACCATCGCCACGACGATTCCGGTGATCGACCGGATGGCTGGACCATGCCGGTGATGATGCAGCCAGCGATTTCCAATCATCCCGCCAGCCAAGGCCGCCATCATCCACAGAGTGAAGGATGGATCCAACCGCCCCTGCCAACCTCCCGATGCGCTCCATCTCCCCAAAAGTCCCGCAATCGAATTGCAGGCGATCAGACCGGTGGCCAGCGATGCGATCTGAACCGGAGTGCCCCATCGCATCAGGTGCAGCACGGGTGCTAAGTAGATTCCCCCACCAATCCCCGTCCATCCGGCGACTAGACCCAATGGAAGTCCCATCAGGCAGGTAACGAGAGAGCGTTTCTTGGTGAGGCGAAGCTCCATGGGAACCGATTCCCTATCGTTTTTTTGCGGAAACAGTAGCGCCATCGCGCTGATCCCCAAACATCCGCTGACCAGACCCAGGAAGAGCGGTCGAGAGATTGTCATGCTGGCGGCAAACCATGCAGCTGGCATGGAACAGCCAACCAAGGGCAAAAGAAATCGCCACGGCATGGTGGCTCGCCGGATCGCCTGCCCCAGGCCCCAAAGCGATACCACCAGATTGCATCCCAGCGCCGTAGAACGCACCTGATCGGTGGGAAGATCTAGCCACGCGAGGATCGCCAAGTAGGACGATCCCCCAGCAAAACCGACGGAAGCATAAAGCGCCGCGATCAGGAAAAACAAAGCGGCGACAGCAGCGGTCATCCAGCGGCCTCAAAGAAAGATCCATCCAGAAACTTGCAACCAAGGTGGCTCGGGAAGTCGCCTGCTTCGACGGCATCCAGAGTCCAATCTCTGCACCTTTGGCAGTCCCCCGGTGCGGACGGCATCCGCTATGCTGATGCGAGTGCCGCAGAACCTTCAGAATACCTTGTCCATAGAGATTTGTACCAGCAAGCCATGGAAGTACGCCAGGAAAGCATCTACGACAATCCTATCTACTACGACCTGATTTTTGGCAGCGACTGGGCTGCCGAATTCAAGTTCCTCAAGGCAGCCTTTGCCAAGCATCTGGCCAAGCCTCCCAAGCGGTTGTTCGAACCTGCTTGTGGAACGGGACGCCTGGTCTACCGCTTTGCGAAAGCTGGTTACCAGGTCGATGGCATCGACCTGAATCCCAAGGCGATTGAATATTGCAACCGTCGATTGCAGCGACATTCGCTTGCGGCAAAAACCTGGGTGGCGGATATGAGCGATTTTCAGGTGAAGCGGCCCTATGACGCTGCCTTCAACACGATCAACTCCTTCCGCCATCTGACCACCGAAGCGCAGGCGGTCGGTCACTTGCGATCGATGGCCGACGCGATTCGCCCGGGTGGTTTTTATGCCCTGGGGCTTCATTTGACCCCTCAGGAAGGAACCCCTACCGACCATGAATCGTGGTCGGCTAGACGGGGCCATCTGGTCGTCAACACCCAGATGTGGCCTCGCGACAAAGACACTCGCACTCGGATCGAACGCTTCAACATCCGCTTTGATATCCATCGCCCCTCAGGATCCTACCGCATCGACGATTGCTTGGTGCTGCGCAGCTACACCTGGAAGCAGTTCCAGAAATTCATCGACTCAGTACCCCAATGGGAAATCGAAGCGACCTACGACTTCCGCTATTCGATCGACGATCCAATTGAAGTTGATCCCTCGTCAGAGGATGTCGTCTATTTGCTGAAGCGACGCGCGTAAGCTACCTGCGGTGGGTGGTGGCGCCGGATGAGCGAGAGACTTTATCGCGTGGGTGAGTGGTGATGAATTCGATGAGACATGGTGGCTGGACCGCGTTGTTTCTTCTCTTGCTGGCCTCCTTAACATCCCCTGCGTCGGCACAGCGTCTGGCACCTGGCAGGTACTTGATCGTGCATGCAGATGATGCCGGGATGTCCCATTCAGCCAACGTGGGGACGATCGCTGCGCTGGAAAGCGGACTGGTCCGTTCGGCGAGCATCATGGTGCCATGTCCCTGGTTCAAGGAGTTTGCGCAGTATGCCAAAGCGCATCCAGAGCACGACTATGGAATCCATCTGACGCTCAATTCCGAATGGGACGTCTACCGTTGGGGACCGGTAGCCGATCGAAGTGAGGTGCCGTCGTTGGTCGATCCGGAAGGCTACCTTTGGGACAACGTGCAGCAGGTGATGGAGAATGCAAAGGCAGACCAAGTGGAGAAGGAACTGCGGGCGCAGATCGACCGCGCAAAGGCATTCGGGGTTCCGTTGAGCCATCTGGATACGCACATGGGGGCGGTGATGAGCCGTCCGGATCTGGTCGCGGTTTATTTGAAGCTGGGGATCGAGTACGACCTGCCGGTGCTTTTCCTCCGGTCGCTGGATGAGCCGACCCGCAAAGGCTACCCCGCGCTGGCAGCGCGTCTAGAATCGGCCATCCAGATGTTGGATCAGAAAAAGCTTCCAGTGCTCGACTCTCTGGTTCAAATTTATGGTGGCGACGACCTGGAGATGAGGAAAGCGGCTTATGAGGAAGCGATCGCCAAGATTCCCCCTGGGATTCACCAATTGATCATTCACTGTGGCTATGACGATGAAGAGCTTCGCGCCGTCACCAACAGCGCCGCTCGTCGCAACCAGGACCGGCAGCTCTTTTCCTCCGAAGAATTCAAAAAACTGCTCCAGGATCACCAGATCGAATCGATCACCTGGCGTCAGTTTTTCGATCATGCTCGCGCCCCGTAACCGGGATAGAAAAACCGTCGCGATGCAGATCTCCGGCAGGCCTTCCTGTGGCATGGCCGTCCCGGCCATGCATGCCCGATCGCCAGCAGGAGGGCTTCTGCTGCCGAAGCAATGGTCGAATCTTGGGTAAGGGGAATTCGGGACGCGCTACGGATTTGGTGATCGCTGAAAGGGCTAAACGCACAAAGCAGAAACGGGAGCTGAATTCCATGGCGATACGGACAAATCCCAGATAGGCAAGATTTTTAGCACTCATGACCTCGTGCAATTCGCTTGTCGGCTCGCGCGAAGCCGCGAAGGCACGAAGCGATGGAAAGCCCCGTCCCGTTTGCGATTCCTGCCAGGGTATCCAGTCGACTTTTTTTGTAGGCAGTAACCATTCATTGCCAATCGAATCGACAAGTCGAATCGTGGATGGACCTGGGCGTCAGGTGCTGACGAACGATCTGCCTCGTATCGTCCTTCGCGTCTTGTCGTTTTCGCGTCAGACCAACCGTTTCAATTCTTCGGGGGTTCAAGGCTCAGAACGAGGTATCTGGAATGGGCGAACTCTGTCGATGCATGAGGGAAGAACGATAGTGGTTGGGCACGAGTAGGAGTTCTGGCTTTTGGGCTTCGGCGATCCGGCCAGAGTGGGAACCGGAGAGGAGCTACGGTTCAGGCGAAGATTTCGCGCACGACGCGGCCGTGGATATCGGTCAGTCGAAAGTCGCGTCCGGCATAGCGATAGGTCAACTTGGTGTGGTCGATCCCTAGGAGGCCCAGGAGGGTGGCGTGCAGGTCGTGGAGATGGACCTTGTTCTCCACTGCATAGAAGCCATACTCGTCGGTGGCGCCATAATGGAATCCCGGTTTGACCCCGCCTCCAGCCATCCAGACGGTGAAGCCCTCCGGGTTGTGGTCTCGTCCATCGGTACCCTGGGCGGTCGGAGTCCGGCCAAATTCGCCGCTCCATAAGACCAACGTCTCCTCCAGCAGGCCGCGCTGCTTGAGGTCGTCGAGCAAACCGGCGATGGGACGATCGACTTCACGGGCATTTTTCTCATGCCCTTTCTTCAAATCGCCATGCTGATCCCACTGGACAAAGGCGTCGCTGTGGCTGACCTGAACGAACCGGACGCCTCGTTCCAGCAGTCTTCTGGCGAGCAGGCATTGGCGACCGAAGTTTGCGGTGACGGGATCGTCCAGACCATAGAGTTGCTGTGTGGCTAACGATTCGCTGGCGAGGTCCTGCGCTTCAGGCATTTCCCCCTGCATCCGGAAGGCCAGTTCCATCGCCGCGATACGGCCTTCGAGCGCTGCATCCTGGCCCTGCGCTGCCAGATGCTGCTGATTGCGCTGCTGGATCCAATCGAGCTGCCATCGCTGGAGAGTTCGGTCGCGAGGCACCGCAGGTTCGATGAATCGGATTTTCGCTTGGTCGGAAGGAGTGGAGGCGTTGCCGACGGGAACCCCCTGAAACCTCGCGGGGAGGAAGGCGGAGCCCCAGTTGTTGACACCTCCGTGAGCCAGCGTCGGGCAGATGGTGACAAAGCCGGGCAGGTCCTGGTTCTCGGTTCCCAGTCCATACTGCACCCAGGCTCCCAGGCTAGGACGAACGAACGCGTCGCTGCCGGTGTGGAGTTTGAGCAGTGCGCCGCCGTGAGCCGCATTGGTGCCGTGCAGCGAATGGATCATGCAGAGGCTATCGACGTGTCGGGCCACTTCCGGAAAGAGCTGGCTGACCCAGGTTCCCGACTGGCCGTACTGGGAAAACTTCCACGGGCTTCGAAGCAGCGTCGAGGTCGGTGCGAACTGGACCCTCGGCTTATCGAATGGGAGTTCCTTCCCGTGGTCTCGTTCCAGCATCGGTTTGTAGTCGAAGGTATCGACCTGGGATGGTCCCCCCTTCATGAAGAGGAACAGGATGCGTTTGGCTTTCGGGATAAATCCCTCCAGTGCAAACCGCTCGGGCGCCGTCTGCCCCAACCCTTGAGATTGGCTCAGCAGCACACTGGCAGCCAGCGAACCGAACCCGATGGCGGACTGGCGAAGCATGGCACGACGATCGATCGCGATGGGTCCCCCCTGAGATATCTTCGCCATGGAATCGCCTTCCGATCGCATCGGGAACCTCTAGGGCAGAAAGAGAAACTCATTGCTGGCCAGCAGGCCCTGGCACAATAGGCTCCATGCCCCCAGGGGATCTAGACCCCGCTGGGACGCCTCGTCCAGCATGCGGCAGGCCATCGCCGTTTCCTCCGCAGTGGCTTCCCGTTGCAGCGCGAACCGGACGGCCAGCGCGAATCGCTGAGCGTCGGTGCCATCCAGAGCAAGAACTCGCTTGGCCATTCCCTGAGAGGAATCGATCGCTAATGCACTGTTCATTAGGCAGAGTGCCTGGGTAGGGACATTGGTGGTGTCCCGGTGGCCAAGCACCACAGCAGCATCGTTGTAATCAAACAGCTGGAACAGATCGTAGAGGTGATTGCGGACGACGGGCAGATAGATCGATCGGCAGGGATGGTTGTAATCGGTTTTGTCGATCGATGTGTGATCGAAGAAGAACTCGCGGTTCTTCACATGCAGGTAGGAAGTTTTCACCCCCATATCCAATCGATCCCCTACCTGCAGCAGGCAGTCGCGGATCGCCTCCGCTTCCATGCGTCGCTTGGGGAAGCGTGTCAGCAAGCGGTTCTCGGGATCGGCCTGCAGATCGGCGTGCGTCGCACTGCTACTTTGTCGGTAGGTGGCCGAAAGGACGATCTGGCGATGCACTTTTTTCCAGGACCATCCGTCTCGCTGAAAATTCCGAGCCATCCAGTCGAGCAGTTGGGGATGCGTAGGTGATTCCCCCAATTCGCCAAAGTTGTCGACGCTGCGGACCAGTCCCTGTCCAAAATGCCAACGCCAGATCCGATTGACGATCACGCGGCTGGTCAGAGGATGTTCCGGATCGGTCAGCCAGGCGACCAGTGCAGCCCGGCCGCTCTGCTGCGGCGCGATCTGGGGAGCTGGCAGGGGGACGGGGGCAAGGAAGCCGCGAGCGACTTTCTTGCCCAGGGCCAGATGGCTGCCGCGGATATGGATCGGGACATCATCGATCTTGCCTTCCGATACCGCCATGGCGGTAGAAACTTCCGGCGCTTTCTTCTCCAGTTCCTTCAGCTCATCCCGAAGCTTCTGCAGCATCTGTCGATCTGCCTCAGGCAGCATCGGTTCGGGATCTTCAGGCACCGGCATGTCGGTAGCGAGCGATTGTTTCCAGCGGTCGATGGCTTCCTGTCGCGCCATCGCGATGCGGTCACGATGGCTAGCCAGTTCCTGTTGGTGGGTATCTCGTCGAGCGACTTCTTCGGGGGTTGGAATTTCCGCTTCGTTCCATTTGGCGATCTTCGTGAAGTGCTCCATCGTACGGGTGCTTTTGAAGATTCCCGCCAAGCGATAGTAATCCTCCATCGACCAAGGATCGAACTTATGGTCATGGCATCGCGCGCAGCCCAAGGTCAGTCCCAGTACCGCCTTGCCGACCGTATCGATCTGTTCGTCGACAATATCCATCTCCATCTTCCGTTCATCGACCTCGGCCAGCACCTTGGGGCCAAGCACCAGCATTCCGGTGGCGATTTTTCGGCGATAGGGATCACTGGGGTCGGGAGGCAGAAGGTCTCCTGCGAGTTGTTCGGCGAGGAATTCGTCGTAGGGCATGTCGGCATTCCGCGCCGCGACGACGTAATTGCGATAGCGCCACGCGTTGCCGTGCGCGATGTTTTCATCGAGTCCGTTGGAGTCGGAGTAGCGAACGACGTCCAGCCAGTGGCGACCCCATCGCTGGCCATAGGTGGGGCTGGACAGCAGGCGGTCAACAACGCGTTCCATCGCGTCGGGCGCTGGATCGCGGAGGAACGCTTCCGTCTCCTCCAGCGTTGGAAGCAATCCCGTCAGGTCGATCGTCACACGGCGAAGCCATGCCGTTCGATCGGCAGGAGCAGCCGGCAGATGATTTTCAGGCCAGCGATCGGCGACGAAACGGTCGATGGGTTCCTGCGACCATTCATCCGCCGCATCGGGCAGCACGGGTAGCTCGATCGGCTGCAACGACCAGAGATCGCTGGCGGGAGTGTTGGCAAAGTCGGTGCTGGCATTCTCCGTGGGGTCGGTGCTGGGAGCGGTGACGGGAAGCGCGGCACCACTGGCCAGCCATTGCTGGATGCTCCGCTTCTGGGCGTGTGTGAGCGGTTGGTGGGGAGGCGGCGGCATCTGAAGGTCGGGGGATTCGCCCGAGACGGCAAGCCACAGGAGACTTTCCTGAGGTTTGCCCGGAACGAAGACCGGGCCGCTTCGACTGCCGATGGCCAGCCCTTCGGCTTGATCCAGTCGCAGATCTCCCTCCGGTTCCTGTCCACCATGGCACGAGGCACAGCGTTCTAGCAGCAGTGGGCGGACCTGTTTCTCAAACAGTTCCAGCGAATCCTGGGCGCACGATGGATTGGAGAACGCCGCAAAGAGAAGCGTCGTCCAAAGAGCGATTGGCCAACGGAGCCGGGGCAGGGAAGGTAGGTGGGATCGCATACCTTCATTGTCGCAAATCGACCGAGAGAACTCAAATGTTTTCGTCGCAAACCGGCGAATGAGCCTGGGGCGAAGTCCGCCAGGCACAGGGAATCGATAGCGAACGGAATATTCAAATCTTCGGTGGGGTGCCGAATCAGCTGACTTTGGTCAGCTTGGTGATTCGGCCCGATGCGACCCATTCGGCGACGAAGATATTCCCTTCCCGATCGAAGCAGGCATCGTGGGGGTGGACGAATTTCCCGTCGATCCACTTTTTCTCATCGTTTCGGATTTCGCGGTCGCCGGAGATCCGCTGGACGTCGTCTCCCAGGCGTGCAACGACTCGGTTGTCGCGATCGAGGATGGAAAGGCGGGCCTTGAGTTCAGGCACCAGCATGAAGTCTCCTTGGATGTCGATATTCGCTGGCAGTCCGAAGTCGGTCAGCGTGTCGATGTAGGTTCCATCCATTTGGAATCGCTGGAGCGTGTCGTGGGCGCGATCGGTGACGACGATCACCGGCTGGTCGGCTTTGCGGCGATCGATCCAAAGTCCATGCGGCGTATTGAAAGTACCCTGGCCAGCGCCTTCTCCACCAAAGCAACTGACCCAGTTGCCGTCTTTGTCATAGCGGTGGATCAGGAAGGCTCCATAACCATCTGCCAGCAGAAATCCACCATCATCGAGGAATGCGAAGTTGGTCGGCATGAAACGATCGCGACCCCAGACCTTCTTCGGATGCGCATACTCCTCCTCGTTGTAGCGATCGCTACCGCGCGGGGCTCGCTGTTCCCAGATCGTTTCACCTTCCAACGTCAGCTTGGCGATCGTTTTGACCTGTTGGTAAGCGGCGACGTAGAGGAACTCTTCGCTCCCCTCCTGACGCACTTCGATCCCATGACCACCTCCCTGGAATCGGGCGCCAAACGAACGAATCAGTTTCCCTTCTGGATCGAAGACAAAAATCGACGGATGCTCTTTCTGATTCTCTTGGCCCTCGTGGATCACGTAGAGATTGTTCTGGGAGTCGACCGCGACGTTGTGAGTGGTTTGCCAGGTGAAAGGGGAGGGAAGCTGGGGCCAGTGATGATTGACCCGGTAACGATGATCCCCTTCGCCAATGATCAGCTCCGACTGACTGGCCGATGCACGCGGCAGATGGATGGCGGGAGCAGCGGCCCCCAGAGCAGCCACTGCGGCGGAGGTCTTGAGGAACCGGCGGCGGGAATCGTTCGTGCGGCGCTTCATGGATCGAACTCCTGGCATCGGTGCGAGAACCGCAAGGCTACGACCGAACAGCCGTCCAACCACCTGCAGATTCCACCAGGCGGTATTCTCGCAGAGCCATCCAGGGGGTGCAACCAAGGACGTTTCCACCCCTCGCAGGTCTCCTCCCTTTTCCAGCCTGAGAAAAAGCCCATCCGACAACTCTTTGAGGCAGTGGGGCACCGCTGGAACCAAAAAAACCTGATCGCGCCTGTTTGCCTCTCACGAAGTCAGGGAGAGTGTGGACCGATGGATTTTTCTTGCCTCTTTGTGACGCTGCGAGAGGAAGGGCTTGGCTAAAAACAGCTCGCAGGATCCCTGTCACAAGACCGTTGTCTTGAAGTCGCCACCTGGCGTCGGCGGCTCTGGGGGCGGTGGTGGGAGACTCTGCAGCCGTCTTGCGGGAATCGGCTCCCCTCGGCCCTTGATTCCCCCACTAGGGAGCCTACTATTTTTCGGGAACTTGCAGGTCGAGCGATCATCGAAGTTCCTGAAGGCGTTGCAACGCGACGGTGCGTCTGCGATCACGCTGGAGTTGGGGTTGTCTCTTGGGTCTCCAGACCAGGTTAAGGAGTGCGGGATGGTTGCTGCAAGACGATGGCTTTCGGTGGGATTGGCTCTGCTGCTGGTGGCAGCGGTGGCGGGAGATAGCATGGGAGGTTGGCCGCGATCCAGGACCGTTATCCGTTCGCGCACGGTGGGTGTGCCTGCCTATGTGCGGCCGGTCCCTGTGGTCCGCACCTATCCCGCTTACGTGGTGGCTCCGCGCGTCTACTCGGTGGGATACCCGGTCTATCCTGCCTATCCGACCTGGGGCTGGGTGGGACCAGCGCCCATTTACAGCCGGCCGATTGGCGTGGTTCCCGGATTCGGTTGGGGTGCCTTTGGTGTGGGTGGGTTTCCTCCGCTGGGAGCCTATGGCGCGGGCGGGGGTTTCTACCGCAGTGGTGTCTCGATCGGGATCGGCTTTTAAGTAGCCAGCATCTTTTAAGTAGCCAGCATCAATCGTTTTTGGGACCACCCGATCCAGTCGCGGGTCGGGTGGTCAAAAGCCACTTCGAAGACAAGATGCCGCAATCAAGTCGCGGCCCATTCTCAAGCGGCACGGCGCCAGCCGTCCGCTTTTTTTGTTTGTGAGAGGCTCACCGGAGATCTGACGCTGTTCCGCTGGTATGCAGAAGATTCTCCGCGGAACGGCGCGCGTCGTCCTGCGCTACGCGAGGGACGATCGCATTCCAGATGCAGTCGATTCAATTAGCACCCGAAGACAGCCTCAGCTGCTTTGGATCTGTGCATGGCTCAAGCGGATCAGGCTAATCAGTTCGTCGTTGGACAGCTTTCCTGCGCGATCGGACCCTTCCAGCACCCCGCTGATCAGCGTTCGCTTGTCCTCGTGGAGTGCTAGGATCTGTTCTTCGATCGTATCTTTAGCGACCAATCGATAGACGGTGACGGCTCGCTGCTGTCCGATGCGATGCGCCCGGTCGGTCGCCTGATCTTCCACCGCTGGATTCCACCAGGGGTCTAGATGCAGAACGTAGTCGGCCGCCGTCAGATTCAGCCCGGTGCCGCCCGCTTTCAGGGAGATCAGGAAGAGGTCGCCCGAGCCCTCTTGGAACTGATCGACTGCTTTCTGTCGGTCGGGGATCGGGGTGGAACCGTCGAGGTACTGGTAGGAGATGCCGCGCTGATCGAGCGATTTGCGCACGAGGGAAAGATGCTGCACGAATTGGCTAAAGACCAAAGCACGGTGATCCCCTTCACGCAATTCATCGACGATCTCCAGGAACATTTGTAGTTTCGCGGAGTCCCCCTGCCACTGGGCATCGACCAGTTTCGGGTGGCAGGCAAGTTGCCGGAGTTTGGTGAGCCATGCCAGGACGCGGATTCGCTTCTGTTGGGGATTGGGTCCCTCGTCATTGCCTAGATCGGCTAGAGCAGCCAAGCGGGTGGCGTCGTACTTCAGTCGTTCCTCGTCGGACAGTTCCGTGTAGCGGATCACTTCGGTTCGTGGTGGCAGCTCGCTGAGCACTTCCTGTTTGGTGCGTCGAAGGATGAAGGGGCGGACGACCCGTGCCAGCGACTGAAGTCTTTCCGCGTCACGATCCCTCTCGATCGGCTCGGCAAATACCTTGCGAAACCGTTCCCAGGATCCCAGCAGTCCTGGGCAAATCGTCCTTTGAAGACTCCAGAGTTCCCCGAGGTGATTTTCCAGCGGGGTACCGGAGAGCGCCAGGCTCCACTGGGCCTGCAAGGACCGGACGGCCCGCGAGGTTTTCGTCTGGAAGTTTTTGATGAACTGGGCTTCGTCGAGGACCAAAGTATTCCAGCTGCGCGAGGTGAACAGTTGGATATCCCGCTGCAGGAGTTGGTAGCTGGTGATGACCAGATCTCCGGGGCCGGCCGAATCGATCAGCGATTTGCGGTCGTGTTCGCGATAGAGTTTTGGCTGAAGGGTTGGCGCGAATCGCTGGGTTTCTCGTTGCCAGTTGACGCCGACGCTGGTTGGGGCGACCACCAGCGAGGGGCCTTCCTCCTGGCGCATCACGAGGGCTCCCAGGGCCTGGACTGTCTTGCCGAGCCCCATGTCATCGGCCAGGCAGGCACCGACGCCTAGGTGGCTGAGCCGAGCCAGCCACTGGAAGCCCAGCTTCTGATAATCGCGCAGCGTCGCATCCAGTTGCTGAGGGATCTGCGGTTCCAGTTGCCGAATCGTATGGAGCCGCTCGATCGCCTGCTTCCACATATCGTCGCTTTCGTAATCGATGTCATCGCCCAGCGCTTCCTCCAGCACCGGGACCGCAACCCTCGGGACCTGCAGAGCCCCGGAGTCGCTGTGGGAAAGATCGAGCATCGCGATCAGTCGTTGCCGCAGCGCTGGTTCGATGCTGGCGAATTGTCCCTCGCCCACTGCGATGTACCTGCGTCCGGCTCGCAGCGCCGCCAGGAGTTGATCGAGCGGGATGTCGATGCCTGCGATGGCGGCTGAACCCTCGACGCCGAACCAGTCGCGGTGGCCGGCGAGGCGGACTTTCAATCGCTGTGGGGTGATTTCCCCTATCAGGCGAAACTGCTGATTTTCCTGAGGCCAGCAGACGGCCGGCGCTTGATCCCCTAATTGTTCGAGGGTCTCGATCAGGTGCATGGCAGCGTCATCATTTTCCGCAAGCCACGTGAAGGGGCCTTGGGAGGTTAGTCGATCCAGGCCGGTTCGTGCGACGATCTGCTGGGCCATTTCCTCTTCGGCCACAAGATCGCGTACCAACTGGAATCGTCCTGCGGGCGTGTTGACGCGAAGCACTTTCGGGTCCTGACCTGGAATCGGCGGCTCACCCACCCCGTCGCATGCGATGCGCAGTCGAGCCTCCAGGCCGCCGCCGAAACTTGCGGGGGCCAGGTGCAGTTCGATTTGAGGAGCTAGCGGTTGTTCGGGGCCAGCCAGCACCTCCGGCAGTTCCAGATGCAGCGGGCGAAGAGCGGCACTGGTCATGACGGTGGCCATCCTGTCGGCCAGCCCATGATCCAGCGCCACGCGCCGACGCTTCGCAGCGCGGAATTCGCGCATCAACGCAATCATCGCTCCACTCAATTCGGTCATCACCACCAATCCCAGTTCGGGCCGTACCAGAAGCCCCAGGGAAAGGTTGGGCGCGATCGGAAAGACTGCCAGTGGCTGCGCTTCGAGGTCGATCGGCATCGTTCCCAGGTAGACACCAGGAAGGAAATGATCTTCCTCAGGATCCAACCGCACGACGAATGGTAGCTGTTCGATCCGCAGGGGCTGGGGTTCTTCTCCTTCGAATGCTGCATTCGGATGCTTCATCAGCAGGTGCAGCGTCTCGCGAACAACCAGTCCACTGTTCAGTTCGCTCGATTTCTTGGCGACATCGGCTTGGTGAATCGCCATCAGAAGGCGATCGCTGGGATGGGACCATTCGGGATCGATTTGGATCTCCGAAAAATCGTAGATTCGTTTTCCTTTGGTCCAACCGCCACGCTTGCGGAACTGCTGGAGATAGGGAATCACCTGCAGGGTACCCATCATCGAGCGATGGGGAGTGTGATAATTCAGACGCCACTGGATCCGTTCAGGAGCCTCCGCAGCGCTCGAGCCAGCCGGGATCTTGGTCAGGGCTTCGATCAGCTGCTCGGCAGCGGCCGAACCGTCGGCGACCAGTCCCTGCAGGAACTTCCAGGCGCCTTCGGGAGGTTGCGCCGCGATCTTCTGCCGCAGCCAGGTCACCGCTGCAGCCACGTGGGCGCAAGGTTCGATCGTAGCTTCGCCACAGCTGCATCGAAATCCCATCTCTCCGAAGTGCGATGGCGTTTGATGCCATTGCGATGGAGTTGCCGCCGCTACAGGCTGGACCATGGCCACCAGCAAAGTCTGGAATGGAGGCCCATCTCCCATCGGGTTCAGATAATCAAATTCCCAGCACCATCGTTCTGAATTGCGATCCAGCCGTGGACTGTCGGACATTTTGCAGTAACGAGCCAGCAGGAGGCGGTTGCTTCGTATCTTCCGCTCCACCTTTCCCAGCGACTCCAGAATCGACAAAACGATGCCTTGGACTTCAGTCGGTGACTCATGCACGGATGGCGATCCCCAGGGACCTTTGGAATTCGGCGAGGCAAGTTCTAGGCGAGCAGGTATCCCCGCCGGGGGCTCGGTTCAGCCGCCAAGCGACCATGGTCAAACAAGACCGCAAACCGAACCCTCCAGTGTGATCGATCCGGGGGCAGATCGGCAAGTGGTCGCAGACTCCTGCGGCAAACCTATCTGAAGGGATATGCTTCCAGAGCCTGGGTTTGGATCGGTGGATTCTTCTAAAGTTCTTTCGCCTATTGCTAGCGATCACTGGAATCGATCGAACTCTGTCGCTGTTTCCCAGCAGGATAGCCGCGATCCGAAAAGGATATGCAGCAGGGCCAAGCACCCCCGGCACCCGATTTCGGAGACTGTTCTCGCTTTTTCAGCTCGACCCATGCGTCAGGAATTCATAGTGATCCCAGGGAGTCTACGGAGCCAGAGTCGTTCGCCGCGGCCGCCGACTGCCAGATCACCGATCTGTCGAAACGCCCAGCGGGTGCGTGGCCAGGCGGAGTGGAAAGGCTGTTGGCGGTTGGCTTCCCCAGCAAGTTTATCTGCGAGTTTATCTGTGGGATCATTCACCAGGCGGCCGTTCGTCGATGGTGCGGCCGAAGGAGGCTCGGGTCGTTTTCCGAATCGCCGGAGGACGTCATCGAGGTGGTTCCAAAGGAGTGGAAGGAAGCTGAGTTCCAGCAGCTGTTCGTCGCTCCACAGGGCCCCATCGGCCTGCGAGGAGCTGGGAGGTTGGGATGCGTCCATCGCGATGATGGATCCCCTTCGCATGCCGCTAGCCCATCCACCTCCGCATGGGCTCAGCAGAACAATCGTCCCAGCAATCATCTGGTGTGCACCATCCTCAGCGGCCTGTCCAGCCACCGCCACCACACCTCGGCGCATCCGCAGCAGAGCCTCAGCCCCCAGGGAGCCACCGACCAGCAGGGTGCCGCCGCGCATTCCGCCTCGTTCTCCGGGCAAGGGGGCTCCCAGTCTTCGTCCGGCATTGCCTGCGATGAGAATTTCACCGCCGCGCATATCGGTCGCGGCGCCCTCGGCGACCGATCCGGTCACTTCGATCTGGCCGCCTCGCATCGACTGGCCAACTCCATGTCCAGCATTTCCACGGATCTGCAGTCGGCCGCTGGTCATCGATCCGCCGAGTCGATCGATGCCTGAGCAATCGCCATCGAAGAGGATCTTCGCGTCGCTTTCAAGCGGCGAGACCTCGAAGAGTTCAGAGAGCCGGACGCGTCGCAGGCCAAGTGGGATCGGGATCGACAGGATCTCCGAAAGACTTTTTGGCAGCAGCTTTTCTGGGATCAGGTCGGATGCATCCAGCCGTTCCTCGAACACTTCGCGCGGTGTCAATCGCCAGCCACTCATCGCTTGCCTCCCATCACTTCCATGAGATGGAAGTGGTGCTTTCCCAGCTGTCCACCGTAATTGCCCGCTGTGATTCGACGGACGCCGCACGATGGGCCGATCTCGCAGGCTGCGAGGATTCCTACTCGCATGGCATCGGCAATCGTTTCGGGACGCAGCGCATCGATGACCAGTTCCAGTGCTGCCCCACAGCCATCTTCTAGTTCGGTTGGTCTCAGATGTTTCAGTGTGGGGCAGTATTTCGAGTTGGTGGACGCGGAGAGGCTGCGGTACTTGGAGCCGACTTTGGAGCCGCTGCGGGCGACGCCACCGGGGAAAGGGATAATGCATTCGGGGATCCGTCGAATCGCGCGAACGGCTGCATCGGAGGCGTGGAGCGCGCCATGAATAGTTTCGGCGAGGATCAGAAAATTGCCACCGCCAACCGCGCTGACGCGAGCGACCGATTCCTCACAGACAAACTCACCATCCATCACCGGGATGCGCCAGAATCGTCGGTCGCCGAAGGTTTTGGAAATCTGGTCTCCGTCGCCGAAATACCGAAGCTTCGATCCCATCGCGATCCGTTTGGAGCCCTGCATACCGGCGAAGGCGGAGGTGCTGGGGCAGGTCAGCACACACTGCCCGACTCGCCGCACCAGTTGTTTTTCTAGCTCTCCTCCCGACATGCTGAACAGCAGCACCGCTACCCCGGGACGTCCGTCTGGTGATTCGGATTCCTCGATCTCCTTTTCAATCCCTGCCTCCACGCCACAGCCGATAACGCTGGTGGCAAATCCTGTCATCGCTTCGGCGGCTCGCATCGCCCATTGCGGTTCGGCTGCCGTGATGACGATCCGCGTGGCGGTCATATCGAATGCTTCGGCAAACGTCGGTTCAATCGGGATTCCATGGATCCGCATGGCGTTGCTTCCTTCTGGCTGGAACTGCTGGCTGCAGGTTCGACCTCACGGCGTGCCGGGGTAGGCGACCCGCGCAGTCAGTTGGCTTTGCGATCCTGTCGATGTCGTGCATGGGCCGCCGAAGATTCCTTCGGGGAACTTGGCGGAGTGGGGACTGGCTCCCAGCGGGACGATCGCATCTCCTGAAGTTCGTCCCCCGAGATTCGTTCCGAGGCGATGGTGCGATGGTAGATTTCCCGCCATCGCGCTTCCCAGGAGGGAAGGGCAGGAGCGACCTGGTCGAGTGGAGCGACCAGGGGCTGAGTGGCTGGTGGCTGGGTGCCTGAGTAGCTTGCGCTGCTGGGAGGGAGGATGCTTCCACGGTCGTAGACGATCTGTCCGCGACGGAAGACCCATCGAGCTTCGCGATAGGTCTCTTGGGCGTTCGATCCAATCGGGTAGACCGCCACATCGGCCAGCGCGCCGGGCTGTAGGGTGCCGCGATCGGTAAGCCCCAGGGCCATCGCCGGTCCCCAGCGAGTGGAAGCGGCTAGGTCCGTGTGGTCGAAGACCCGCTTCAGCTGCATCAGTTCGCTTTGCCGCTGCACTTCCGGATGCAGCGTCCGGAATGCAGCCTCCCGGAAATCGAGATCGGTCAGCAGCCGCATCAGATGGGGGTAGGTGGTGAAGGGAGCTCCATTGGGATGATCGGTCGTGAGAAAGACCCGGCTGGGGTCGGGCATCCGCAAAAACAGCTCCAGACCCACTGTCCATTGCAGGCCATGCACAAAGGAGGGATGACGGTAGCGAAAGGGGAGTACGCCACAGCCTCCTTGCAGTTCCTGACGCTGAAGGATCGTCTTTCCCGGATGGGCCAAGTCGCGGTGGTGGGCTTGATGCGCCAGGTCGCCTGAGAGCGTCACGGTCTGGCCGAACAGGACCTGCCCAACATCGATCGTCACCAGAGGATTGGCTTGCAACGCATCGACCAATCGATCTGCTGCGGAAGAGAAGCCCATAGGACCCTCCTTACCATAGGCGTGGAACTGCACGTGGGCCAGATGAAGCCTTTTGCCTTCCAGCGCGGCGATCGTTGCCAAGGTGGTTTCGATATTGCCAGGGACTCCCAGTTGGTTGCAGTGCAGATGCAAAGGGTGCGGCAGTCCAATCCGATCGACGGCGCTGGCAAGCGCTACAAGGATCGTCCGCCCGGTGACTCCATAGCGCGGGTGAGGGGTATCCAGCGACGTCGATCCTTGCCCCTCCTTCCATGCGCTGACACCTCCCGGGTTGACCACCTTGACTCCATAGCACTGGTGCGCTGCGACCATCCATGCGACGTAGTCATCGACCCATTGCTGGCTGCATCCTCCAGCCAGCTGTTCCAGAAGTAGAGTCTCGTTGCCCAGCACCAGATAACCGCCCGTATCCAAATGGGGCAGATCGGACAGTTCGAGGTGGGTCTGTCGGGCGCTGCAGGGAGCCACCGCGGGTTCCATCGCGACCCCGTAACCCATTTCCAAGTAGCGCCGGCCCGTCTCCCAGGCAGGGGGCACCGGGCTTGTCAGTCGGTGATGGCCCGCCGACTCCTTCCACCACGCCCCCGATCCGCTCCATCGCGCCGATTCCGGCAGCAGCCATCGAGCCAGGTTGACCTTGCCGCCACCGACGTGGGTGTGCAGATCGATTCCAGAGGCCATCACTAGGCAACCGGTGGCGTCGATCACCGAGCAGGGGGTACCTTCGGGAGGCGTTGTCGCGATGCGATCGGAACAGAAGTAGAGGTCCGCCGCGATCGGCTGGGGCCATTGGGAGGGATCGCAAAGCAATCCTCCGCGAATCACCCGCCATCGATCACCGCTCATACCCCGCTCCCTCAAGACTCCAATCCCACGATTCTCAACGGCCGGCTCTCCCCGACAGCGATTGCATCCTGTCTGAGTGTTCCACCTGGGCCTGCGAACTCCTTGTTCGCTTCCCAAGCCACCTTTTACCCTAGAGGATCCAAGGGCTGGCGACTATAGCGATCCCATCGAACCGGTCGCAGTCCATGGGATCGAAATCCTCCCAGGAGGACCTTCGAGAGGCTGGCTTCTCCGGAAGCTGGCATCGCTGGGAGGAGGGTCTGCGTGGAGCTGCCTGAGTTGGTGGCATACGGGTGGGGGATGGGGGTGGCGTTGAGCGATTTTCGGAAGATGGTTACGATTGGTGACAACTGGAATGTTGGTTTTGCCCCGAAAAACTGTCTCGCATGAGGAACAATGCCCGTGGCTATTCGCGTCGCCATCAATGGATTCGGTCGTATCGGTCGACTTACCTTTCGCAATCTGATGAAGCGGTCCAACGAATTTGAAGTGGTCGCGATCAACGATCTGACCGACAACCAAATGCTCGCCACGCTTCTGAAGTACGACAGCGTCCATGGTCGCTACGACGGAACCGTGACCGCCGATGACACCCACCTGACGGTCAACGGGAAGAAGATTCTGGCGTTGTCCGAGCGGGATCCGGCCAGTTTGCCTTGGGGTAAGGAAAAGGTCGATGTGGTGATCGAAAGCACCGGGATTTTCGTCGGCCGTGCAGCCAACGGAAAAGCGGGCTACGACACCCACCTCCAGGCCGGTGCCAAGCGAGTGGTCTTGAGCGCTCCAGCCAAGGATGGTGCGGACCTGACGGTGGTGCTAGGGGTCAACGACGACAAGTTGTCGGCCAACCACCTCTGCATCTCCAACGCCAGCTGCACCACCAACTGCCTGGCGCCGGTGGCCAAGGTGCTGCACGATACCTTCGGCATCGAAACTGGTCTGATGACCACGGTCCATGCCTACACCAACGATCAGAACGTTCAGGATCTGCCTCACAAGGATCCTTACCGAGCCCGTGCGGCGGCGGTCAACATCATTCCAACCACCACCGGTGCCGCTTCGGCCGTCGGTCTGGTGATTCCGGAGTTGAAAGGAAAGCTGACAGGGATCGCCCTTCGCGTGCCGGTGGCCACCGGCAGCGTGGTCGACCTGACGGCCAATCTGAGCCGCGAAACCACCGCCAAGGAAATCAATGAGGCGGTACGAGCGGCTGCCGAAGGCAAGATGAAGGGAATCCTCAGCTACACCGAAGATCCCATTGTCAGCAGCGACATCATCGACGACTCCCACAGCTCGATCTTCGCTGCCGATTTCACCCAGGTCTTGGGAGATAAAGGGAAGTTGGTCAAGATCGTCAGCTGGTACGACAACGAGTGGGGCTACAGCTGCCGCACCGCCGACCTGTGCGCTAGGCTTGCCAAGTTCCTCTGATCTCGATCGATTGATTTCACATGAACGTCTGGCCGGTCGTTTCGCCGGCCGGCCAGACGCTCGCTCCGCTCGTGGTATTCTTCTCGCCCTGCCTTCGGCTCGATCTGGTCTTGCTGGGGGTTTCTCGAGGTGAGCGACTTTTTGCATGTTTGGAAGGCGACAGGTTTGCCAACTGGCCGCCCTCAATCCAAGCAGTCACCTGTGACGATGAGCGTTTCGTCCCCAAGATCTGCCGAAGGGACAATTCGCGTCACGGAAACCTTGTTGCGTCGTAGCGATTCGATCTCGCTAAGCAACAAGGAGAAGGCTTGTTGGATTTCCAGCGCCGCCTGCTCTCCCAGTGCGCTGCGAAGCGACTTGCATGTATCTTGACTGAGCATTCGATCCAGCATGGTTTTGGATTCCTTGTTCAAATAGCGTACTTTCCGAAGGCAAGCTGGTTATTCGACCGTGACACTCTTTGCCAAGTTGCGTGGTTTGTCGACATCGCACCCGCGGAGCATGGCGATTTGGTAGGCCAGTAGTTGCAGGGGGATGACAGTGACGATCGGTTGTAGAAGGGGGTGAATCGATGGGATCTGGACGATGCGGTCCGCGAGTTGTTCTAGTTGGCGATCGACAAAATCGGTGATCGCGATCACCGGCCCACCCCGCGCCTTGACCTCCTGTAGGTTGCTCATCACCTTGTCGTAGACGGGACCTTTGGAGAGGAGAAAGACAGAGGGGACGCTGGGTTCTACCAGAGCGATAGGGCCATGCTTCATCTCGGCCGCAGGATAGCCTTCGGCATGCAGGTAGCTGATTTCTTTTAGCTTGAGCGCCCCTTCGAGTGCGGTGGGGAAAAGGCAATGGCGTCCCAGGTACAGAATGGTGCTTGCGTCCTGATACTCCTCAGCGATCTGAAAGACTTGGTCGCGGGTTTCCAGCGCCTGCTGTACCGCTTCCGGCAGTCGCTCCAGCGCTTCAATCCACTCCATGCCCTGCTCAAAACTCAAGTGGCGCATCCGTCCGAAATGCAGGCCAAGCAGCGCCAGAATGACGACCTGGGAGGTGAATGCCTTGGTGGATGCAACGCCAATCTCGGGACCCGCATGGAGGTAGACCCCGCCGTCGGCCTCTCGGGAGATGCTGCTGCCAACGTGATTGCAGATCGCCAGGGAAGGATGGCCTTTCCGCTTCAATTCACGAATCGCAGCCAGGGTATCGGCCGTCTCCCCGCTCTGGCTGATTCCGAAGACAACGGTCTGTCGATCGACCGGAGGATTGCGATACCGCAACTCGCTGGCGTATTCCACTTCCACAGGAAGCCTCGCCAACTCCTCGATCATGTATTCGCCGATCAGCGCCGCATGCCAACTGGTGCCGCAACCGGTGAGAATCAAGCGGTCGACATGACGGAGTTGCGTTGGGGTCAGATTGAGCCCACCGAGGACGCTGGTGGCATGGGTGCGGTCAAGGCGGCCTCGTAGCGCGTTGCGAATCGCTTCGGGTTGCTGAAAGATCTCTTTGAGCATGAAATTCGGGTAGCCATCCAGCCCCTGCTCCAGTTCCACCCCATCCAGGCTCTGGATGCTGGGGGAGATCGTTCCGTGGTCGCGATGGATCACCTGGATAGATCGAGCCGTGATGATGGCGATCTGGTGATCGACCAGCGTGATGATGCGGTCGGTCTGCCCCGCCAGCGGCGCTGTGTCACTCGAAAGAAACAGCTCACCACGCCCCAGTCCAACGACCAGTGGGCTGCCCAGGCGAGCGGCTAGGAGGAAATCGGGGCGATCTTTGAACAGCACTGCCAACCCATAGGTCCCTCGCAACTGCTCCAACACCCCCTGCAGCAGGCGTGCGTAGGCGCTGGGCGAAGCGATCATAGGGTCTCGAAACTGCTCGTCCGACTCCACGGCACAAGCGATCAGATGGGCGATCACTTCGGTATCGGTCTGGGAGTCAAATCGAACGCCACGCGACTCCAGTGCGTCTCGCAGTTCCTGATAGTTTTCGATCACTCCGTTGTGGACGACCGCGACTGAGCCATCGCCACCGAAATGGGGGTGGGCGTTTTCTCGAGTAGCTGGGCCGTGAGTGGCCCAGCGCGTGTGGCCAATCCCAAGCCCTCCTTCCAGATCCCCCTCAGCAACGACCCGAGCCAACTGCTCGATTCGCCCCACCGATCGAACCCGGTCCAGCTTGCCATTCGGGGAGAGGATCGCTACCCCCGAACTGTCGTAGCCTCGATACTCCAGCCTTCTCAAACCTTCCAAAAGAAAGGGGACGGCCGAACGGCTTCCGATGTAGCCGACGATACCACACATCGTATGACTCCCGTCGATCGACGCACGGCCCAGCAACTCGCTGGTGGCGTCCTCACCTGGAAAGAGAAGAGCAAAAGAGGAGACTTTTGACGGTACTCGCTCTAGAAGGATCTTTCAAACCGCTCTGAGGAACGAGCAACTCCTTGGATCGGGGGGATCGATTGCACTAGGGAGATCAAGCGGGGGATGGGAAGCCCCAAGCCCGTCGATCAAGGGTTGCGATTCCTCCCTTGAAGGCGTCCGTTGCAGAAGAGGCAAAATCAGAAATTCATCGAAATATCTTTCGATCCACCCGCGCTGCCTTTCGGCCATCCGCCTTTGTCCTAGTAGGGAATCACCGCCAGCTGTCCCTCACTCCACCAAGACTCGTTCTTCCCGGGTCACCTCATACAGCGACTCGATCAAGGCGATGTCGCACGGTCGCTGTGGGACTTGTCTTCGAGCGAACATGCGGGCTTGGGTGGCGATCATCACTGCGGCGGGGAGTGTGGCGACCTGACCAAATAGCTTGGCGTAATTGGTGAAGCTGGGTACGTTCGTGGTGACAAAACCATACAGCGCGCTGCAGACGCCCACCCATTTGCCTGTGAAGATGCTGGTGTTGATAGCTGACTTGCTATAGTCGCCGATCATGCAGCCCAGGAACTGCATCCCGGTAGCAACTTTTTCTGCCGGATAATCGACCGAAATCAGACCATAGGTGTTCTTGAGGTCGCTGGTACAGGTTCCGGCGCCTAGGTTGACCCAGCTACCGACGTAGGAATGCCCGAGAAATCCGTGATGCTGTTTGTTGGTGTAAGGTTCGATGATCGAGGCTTCGACTTCGCCGCCAATTTTCGTTGTATGCCCGGCCGCGACACCGTCCTTTAAGGAAGCATGTTCCAGCACACGGCACTTGCGACCCAGGTGCAGCGGTCCGCGCAGAAGACTGTAGGGGCCTACCTGAACTAGTTCCTCCAGGATCACCGGTCCGGTTGCTACATCGATGGTGCAGGCTTCGGGGAACTGGACGCCCTTGCCGACGAAGACGCCATCCTTCAATTGCTGGTAGCCTCCTCGCTCGATGCGCCACTGGAGGTTCTCCTGAAGGGTTTGCATGTGCTGCAAGACCACCTCATGCGGCCAGGCAAATGCCTCCAGATGCTGTGCATCCCTCGCGCTGTGCAAGTGACTGACACGGGTCTGAAAATAGCGACGACCGCACCGCTGAACTTCGTCAAAAGTCTCCTGCGGCCCCACGACGGCGACCACCTCGCCTCGGTCCTGAAACCAAAGGGGTGGAGCATCTGGGCGGTGGCTAGCCATTGCGTCGGTAAGCCGTTGCCAGTTGCTTTTTGATGGAACCAATCGAGCCGAGACGATCAGTTGGGGACGCGCATCTGAGTCGGCAAGATGCATCGAGCGTAGTGCTGGGAAGTCGCTTGCCTGAATCGCTTCCAGATACGGTCGGCTGATTCCATAGCAAGGTACCGACATCTGCTCCAACCAGTCGACCAATCGCAGGCTGCCACAGCTGATGGCAGCTGCCAGTCGCGCGGTGGTCACTGGCGCCAGCTGCTCGACACCTGGGTCTTCGATCACGATCACCGACATCTCTTTTCTCCCTCGTCATCGCGCCTTGGTCGCCGGGACTTCCTCGAAGCCACCCTTAGGAGTTGTAGTCGGTTTCCGACTTTTCGCAACGGAGATGAGGGACGACGCCGCTTCCCCGATGGAGCAGCCAATCGATGGCAGCGAATCGACCTCGTGTATTGGAAATTCCTTGCTGGGAAGAGTGAAAACAATTGCATGAAGTGGGCGCGGGGATGACGCAGGAGAGGCTGCCATTTATTCCGATGCCTTCGATGGGACTCGTCCAGGGGGGCCGACACTGGGCTCAGCAATCGCTGGCTGCTCTTCAACAAAAGATAGCTTCAATAAGAGATACTTTGTCTCGATCCCAGGGACAAAGTGCCGTCGGTCGAACGCTAGCCATTCGATGGCTTCTCTGTTCCGTTAAGCTGTAACGGCCTGAAGCATTGCAGTGTTTTTGCGATTCGCATCGAGTCGATCACAGAAACGACTGGCGTTCATGGATGGATGGTCCGGTGAGTGCGGCTCTGGCTCGTCTATCAGAAGCGGCATGAACGCAACGGGTGGTGACTTCTTCGGTGGGGTCGACCATTACTTGCGTTTTCATCGGTTCAGGATAGGAGTTCCAGAACAAATGCGTAGGATGCGATTGGCTTTTGCCGCAATGTTAGCGGCCAGTTGCTTTGCGTCGAGCAGCGAGGCTCAGCAAAGTGAAGCCGTCTACAAGCGGCAAATTCGACAGGTGGAATACCAAGTGGGTGCGGTATCTCCCAGCGACGTTGCGACGGGAGTGGCAACCACTTCCTACGCCACCGGCTGCGCTGATGGATGCGATCACGGCCAGGGTGCAGGGGCGGGAAGCTGCGATGCTTCGGCCTGCGATTCGATGGCCGGCGGGTGCCTAGGCGGTAGCTTGGGTGAGCCATGGCGATTGGTCCCAGCAGACAATGCTTTGGGCCTGAATATCGGTGGCTGGTCCAACATTGGGTATCACACCAACAACACCTTCGGAACGTTCAACACCTACAAGAACCGCGTCCAGCTACAACAGCAGTGGTTCTATGCAGAGAAGGTTGCCGACGGTAGCAACGGCCTGGGCTTGGGCGGACGTATCGATTACCTCTATGGTACCGATGCTCCCGACACCCAGTCGTTCGGGATTCCCAACAATCACTGGGACAACAGCTGGGATAATGGTGGCGCCTACGGCCATGCCATCCCACAGTTGTATGGCGAAGTGGCGATGGGATCGACCGCGGTGAAGGTGGGGCATTTCTTCACCATCATCGGCAACGAAGTGGTGGCAGCGACCGGTAACTTCTTCTACAGCCGTCAGTTCACCTTCTACAACGCCGAGCCGTTCACGCACACCGGGGCACTGGCGACGACCACCGTCGACGACCAGACCACGCTGTACAACGGCTACGTCATGGGATGGGACTCGGGCTTCGAAGACAACGGCGATGCCTACCTGGGTGGTTTCAAGCGACAGATCAGCGACAGCACCAGCCTGCTGTATGCGACTGCCCTCGGCCGTTTCGGTGAAAATACTTGGTTGGGTGGAGAGCGTGGAACGATCCACAGCGTCCTGTTGACCAACAGCCTGACCGATCGACTGACCTACATCGGCCAGGCCGACTGGATGTTCACCAACGATGCGGCCGACGTCGGTGTCCGCAACACCTTCGGCACGATCCATTACCTGATCTACAAGCTCAACGACCGCTGGTCGGTGGGATCCCGTTCGGAATGGTTCAATGTGTCGCAGGAAGTCAATGGCATCCGCAACGCCGATCTTTACAACCAGACCTTCGGTTTCAACTACCGAGCTACCTCGAACCTGCTGTTCCGACCGGAAATCCGTCAGGTTTGGGATAAGGAAGCTCTTGGTGCCAACGACAACGGCGGTACTAGCGAAATGACCTTCGGTACCGACATGATCTTCACGTTCTAGTCTCGGGCCCTGGTAACAAAACGCTTCTTGCCTCTCGGTCTGCGGTCTCCGCCGGCCGGGAGGTTTTTCTTTTGGTGGCGGAGGATTCAAAGCCGCCTGAGGCTAAAATCTGCGGAGGCGTCGCGAGGGAATTCGTCGATCCATCGAGCATCCTGACTGAGGGAACCCTTCCTTCCATGGCAAACCAAGAAAACTCCCGCGACTGGACTTCGCTCGCCTCGGGCCCCACCCAGCAGCATGCCTACCGCCATGGGCCACGCATCGTGGCGCTGGAGACGCTGGTGCCGCACGATGTGATGCCAGGTCTTCTGGCGCTGCGGATTCATACCGACGCCGGGACGGTAGATGGCCAGCCGGTCATCGGTCACGGGGAAAGTTACTACATTCCCACCGCCGTGGCGGCCGTGATCCACGACTTCTTTGCACCGCGTCTGCTGGGGGCCGACGCCTTGGCGGTGGAAAGCCATTGGCGTTTCCTGTACGAGCGGATGACGGCGTTTGCAGGGACGGGTGCGGAACTGCGGGCGTTGTCGGCCGTCGACCTGGCGCTTTGGGATATCGCCGGCCAACTAGCGCGCCAGCCGGTCTGGCGACTGCTGGGTGGCCCGGTGCGCGATGCGATCGCAGTCTACAACAGCTGTGGTGGTCCCTTTTATGGCCGGTCCAATCGCGCCACCCCTGCCGCCTCGGGGTGGCCCGGGCATGGCGATCCCGGACAGAGCGGTCCACTGGAAGACAATTGGTCCAGCATCCATCGGCCGGCCGAACTTGCCAGGGAACTGGTCTCGCTGGGGTATCGCGGCATGAAGCTGTGGTCGTTCGATGCGGTCTATCGACGCAGCGGGGGGCATCTTCTATCGGCCGCCGACCTGCGCGAAGGGCTGGCTCCCTTCGAAGCGATCCGCGCGGAGGTCGGGGACAAGATCGACTTGATGCTCGATGGACATGGCTTTTTCTCGCTGGCCGCTGCCCTCCAGATCGCGCATGCCATCCGGGACTACCGCCCCTTGTGGCTTGAAGATGTTCTCCGCCCCGACTCGATCCAGACCATGTCGACCTTTCGGCAACGCATCGACGTGCCGGTCGCCGTCAGCGAGATGCTAGTGACACTCGATGCTTACCGGCAGGTGCTGGCTGGGGAAGCCGCCGATTATGTGATGATCGATCCGACCTGGGCCGGCGGCATCAGCGGATCGCGGAGAATCGCCGACCTAGCACAGCTGCACAACGTCGCGGTCCTCATGCACGATTGCACGGGACCGATGACACTCCTGGCCGGCCTTCAGATCGCCGCTAGCCACACCGCCGTCACGCTTCAGGAGACTGTCAGGGCGCACCTGGCAACGCTATATCCTTTGCTGATCGATCAGACGATTGAGGTTCACGAGGGACATCTTCCCTTGCCAGCCCGCAGTGGCCTGGGAGCTAGGTGGCTCCCGCAGCTCTTCGATGCGGCTCACCCCGGCTACCGCCTCCAGAAGCTCAGCTGACAACCCCGCCGTCAGGCGCTAGCCGATCGCGACTGGACCGCGTGCATCAGACCGCGCATGTAGCCCCAGGCAAACAGCCTGCCTAGCATCGTGTAACCTGGCTCCCCATCCTCTTCGCCTACCATCTGTGGGACATGATCGGGGCGCATGGCGCCGCGAAAACCAACTTCCCAAAGGGTCTGCATGGCGGCGGCCATGTCGGTGGGGCCGTTGTCGTGAAAGGTTTCGATGAAGGCATCGGCCGTTCCCCTCACATCCCGAAAATGGACGTAGGCGATTGCATCGCCAAACATTCTAATGGTTTTTAGAATATCGCATCCCATCGCGGCGAAGGTACCCTGGCAAAAGCAGATGCGATTGGATTTGCTGGGATAGCGCTGCAGTAGTTGCTGGAACGATTCGACCGAGTGCATGATGCGCGGTTTGCCCAGCAGCTGCGGCAGCGGTGGATCGTCGGGATGCATGGCCATCGCAATCCCCAGCCGTTCGGCCACCGGCAGAAGCGAATCCATCATCCGGTCCAGATGCTGCCACAGCGAAGCAGAGGTCTGCGCCTTGGCGGCCGCTTCGTGCTCCGGGTCGCTCGCCTGGTAGCCCAGTAGCTGTGCTTTCTCAGCGTCCGCCAGTCGAAAGGCTGTCGTGCGCGCGCCACCCCGCTCGGTGGCCGCCAGTTCCGTCCTTGCCCAATCGGTACCTGCCATGAAGTTGTAGCACAGCAGCGGCACCTGACAGTCGCTCATCTGCTCCATCAGTCGTTGCATCGCCGCCAGCTGACGGCCATCATCCTGTCCGATCTTCAGTCTCTCAATCGGCAGGTACCCTTCCACCACGCGAACTCCCAGACCATACGCAGCCGCCTGTTCCACCGCGCGCTTGAGGGCACCGAGCTGATCTCCCGGATAGCGGACGACCAGTTCCTCGACACCGCACTGAGCGGCCAGCTGGAGGTTCTTTTCGTTGACCGGGGTCAGGACGGTGGCCAGACGCATGGCGGAAGAATTCCTTGCAAAGTCAGTTCTGGACAGGGGAGGTCGACGTCACGCTGGTGTGGCGAGCGGCGGGCTGCAGGGGCCGCGTGGCATCCATTCCCAAAGCCGCTAGTCCTGCGATGAAAAACGCCGCCGCGCAGGTGAGAAAGACTAGGTTCTGTCCCATTCCCTGGGAAGCACCGTAGACCATCAGCAGCGGTACCAGTTTGGCGCTGACGGCGGCGCCGAAATTGCCCCACATGTTGGCCCATCCAAAGATGGAACCAGTATTTCTGCCACCGACATCCTGCATGAAGGCCCAGATCGACGGATTGCCCAGATCGGTCATCAGGGAGACCACCGCGCAGCAGGCCAAGATGCCCCAGACCGAATCGATCCAGGGGCAGATCAGGTAGGCGGTTCCTGCGACAAAGTAGGCGCCGGCGATCGGCAGGACGCGCCCCAGACGCAGACCAAATCGGCGGACGCTCCAGTCGGTGGCGCGCCCCCCCAGCAGCTGGCCCAGCATGCCGGAGGCTAGCACCAGGGTGACCATCATCGCGCCCCGCTGTTCCGGAACCCGGTGGACTTCCTTCAGGTAGGTGGGAAGCCAGGTGATCAGAAAGGCCCATCCGATGTTGACACAGAACTGACCCAGCGAGTTCAGCCAGAGACTGCGCGACAGGCAGTAAGTGCCAACCATCGAAGCCACCTCAGACAGCTGTGGCTTTCGATCGTCGGGAAGCTGGCCGATCCACTGCCGCTCCGCCTCATTGCAGCGGGGGTGTTCCGAGGGGCGATCGCGCACGATCGTGTAGTAGGCGGCAGCGATCGCCAAACCGATCACTCCGTAGAGCAGCATCACCGATCGCCAGCCACCGCTGTTTAGGATCAGCCACATCGTCAGAAACGGGGCTACGGTTCCCCCCAAGCGGCCACCGAAGGCGATCAGCCCGCTGGCTCGCCCCCGCGTCTGAAGTGGAAACCAGCGCCGCACAATTGCGTTGCTGGCGGGGTAGGCTCCTGCCTGAGCGACACCGAATCCCAGACGGGCCGCCAGCAGCCCAGGTAGCGAACCGACCCAGGCGGTGGCGGCGGTCAAAAGCGACCAGAAAAAGATGTAGCTGGCCAGGCCGCGGCGAGCCCCCAGTCGATCGCAGATCCAGCCCGCAGGGACCTGAAACAAAGCATAGGTGAAAAAGAATGCCCCCAGCACATCGCCGATCTGGCTCTTGGAAATCCGAATCCGGCCCTCCCCACCTTCTGCCTCCAGCGCTTTCAGTTGCTGCTGAGCTTTCTGTCGATCGAGGCCATCGGCCAGCACCATCGGAAAACGCATCTTCGCTTGGGTTTGCGTTTCCAGCCACTTGGCGAGCCGTTCGGGGGCCTGCGCGCCGGTCACTTCGACGGAGAACCGTGTCCTTGCATCGGCCACGATCTGAGGATCGTTGAGGAACGAATCGGTCTTGACGATCTCACCGACCGACACGCGGGTCAGATAGAGTCCGAAGGCCATCAGCACGCTGATCCAGACGATGCGGCGATGCACGCTGGTCCGCGCCGCAGACTCCTCTTCTCTTCGTGCCGTCTCCATGCGCGGTTCCTCGCTCTTTCCCGCCAGCCGATGATCGCACCAATCGCTTTCCACCTCTCCAGAGTAGCCCGTCGGCGGCAGCCGATGGGAGATGGCTGGCAAAAAGATCGGTGAGACGCAGCACCGGTGCGTCGCATGCGATCACGATCGCGACGGCAACCAATTGGATGATCATTCCCCGGCCGGATCGCGCACCGCCACGGTTCGGTAGACCATCTGAAAGAAATTGCCATCCGGCTGCGAAGCCAGCCCGCGCAGTTGGCGAATCCCTTCTTCCAACTCGTCTTGCGGGTACTCGGGTGAGACCAGCATCGCCAGAGCAGGTTCGATGTAGTCGGCGGTGTACTGGCAGTGAGCATCCAGCTGCTGGGGGTCGACCACGGTGGATCGCTGGATCGGGAAGGGGCGATGTTCGATCACGCGCCAACCAGCCTGCTGTAGCCAGTGAGGCGATCTTCGACCGGCTTGATGCTGGCCATGCTGCACGAAATGGCTCCGGAACGCAGCGATCAGCTGTTCCAGTGGGCGCCTGTGGGGCAGTGTCAGGTAGGTGTCGTAATCGGTCTCGATGATCCGAATCGTACCGCCTCGGCGTGTGACGCGTCGCGCCTCCTGGAGAATCTCCACCGGCCTAGTCACATGCTCCAGCAGCCACATGACAAAGGTATGGTCGAATGATTCATCGGGCCAGGGCAGGGCAGCGGCATCTCCCTGCCGGAGATCGATAAGATGCTGGGGATAGTTAGCCAAGGTGCTTCTGGCGGCATCGATCTGCGCAGGTTCCAGGTCGATGCCGGCCAGATGGATCCCAGGAGCGCGCCGCGCCATCTGCAGCAGGTTGGCTCCCGCCGCACATCCGATCTCTAGCCAACGCCACCCGGGATCAGGCGTCAGGTCGACGCCGGTTACCAGAGGCCACCAGTAGTCGGCCTGGAGGATCAGTCGCTGATGTTCCTCCGGATCGTACCCGTGGATATAGCGATCCCCACCACTTTCGCCCAAGGAGCTCATTCGTCCACCGCTTCTTTCAGACGGCGCACCAAGTCGCGCCGGTCCCATGCCTGCTGCCGTAACGGGTCGGGGTCGATACCGAGGAACTTAGCCAACCGGCAGGCGAGGTCGACATCCCGCACCCCTTCATACTGACCGACTACATGCTCCTTGTAGTAGATCGTTTCGCGATCGCTGCGAAAACCGCTTTCGAAACAGTCACCCATCTCTTCGATCCAGGCTTCCGGAATGCATTGCTGACGACAGTACTCCAGCGACCACAGATCGTCGCCTGTGCATTCCTCCAGCAGCAGCCTGGCACGGATGCGATCCATTCCCCAGCGACTCCACTGGCTCAGGCCAACAGCTTCTGTTCAATCATCTTCAGATAGTTCCCGATCGCATCGATCAGCGGAATCGGGTCGTCGCGCCAGGGGACCTCCGAGCTGATTTGATGATGAAGATTTTTCACCTGAACCACCCCGCGATCCAGTTCCTGGCTGCCTGCGATCAGCGCGATGGAAAAGCCTTTCTGGTCAGCGTACTTCAGCTGTGGTCCCAACTTCTTTGCGTCGGGATACAGCTCGGCTCCAAACCCCGCTTGTCGCACCAGTCTGGCGATCGCCAAGTAGTCCGAAAGCCGATCGGGATCAAACAGCGGGATGAAGATGGGGGCCATCGTGCGAACTAGCGGGATTCGGCCTAATTCCTGGAGCGCTGCCAGGAGGCGATCGAGTCCCAGGGAGGCACCGATTCCGGGAAGATGCTGTTTGGTGTAAAGCCCGGCGAGGTTGTCATAGCGTCCACCGCTGCAGACGCTGCCAATCGATGGCAGCTCTTCCAGCTTGGTTTCTAGGACAATTCCAGTGTAGTAATCGAGCCCACGGGCGATTGAAAGATCCAGGCGGTAGTGGGAGGCAGGGATGCCGACTGCGGCCACCTCCCGCAACACCTCTTGAAGCCGCCCGACACCTGCCTGGCCCGATTCCGAACCTGCGACGGCGGCATGGAGCTGCGATAGCTGCTGATCCTGCGATCCTTCCATCTCCAGAAACTTGAGGATCTGCCCGGCGCGCTGGGTGTCCAGCCCTTCGATCGCCTCCAGTTCCTCCAGCACCTTGGCTGGACCGGCTTTCTCTAGTTTGTCGATCGCTCGAAGCACGGGAGTCGTTTGGTGGGTGAGGTCCCACGAGCCTAAAAGTCCCTGCAGCACTTGGCGATGGTTGATGCGGATTTGAAAGCGATCGACCCCCAAAGCTCGCAGCAGGTCGTGGATCACCAGCACCATCTCGATATCGGCCACCGCGCTCTGGGTTCCGACGGTATCGAAATCGCACTGGATGAATTCTCGATAGCGTCCCGATTGCGTATTTTCGCCTCGCCACACCGGGGCGATATGGTACCGTTTGAAAGGAGTCCCCAGTTGGCTCCAGTGCTGTGCTGCAAAGCGGGCCAATGGAACGGTCAAATCGAATCGCATCCCTACTTCCCGACCTCCGTGGTCGGTGAAGCGGTACATCTGGCGATCGGTTTCTTCGCTCCCTTTGCCGGTCAGGATCTCCAGGTATTCGAGCGCCGGCGTATCGATCGGTGAGAACCCATAGGAACGGTAGACCTGACGGGCCGTCTCCATCATCCGTTCCCGAGGAATCATCGTCTCGGGGAGAAAATCCCGAAAACCTTTCAATGTCCGCGGCTCGATCAATCCCGCCATTGCTGTTACCTTGCCTTCTAATTCATTCCTGTTCCGTCGATGGTGCCGATCCCTGCTGGGAAGGAGCCGCCGGCGATGGTTTCTGCTGCGTGAGATCGACAGCCTGGGGATCGTCTGCCCCCTGTCTCACTTCTTCAGTCTGCCTCACTCCTTCTGTCAACGCAGAGGAGTCGTCCTTTGTATCCTGCTTGTGCGGTGTCGCCGACGTCGATGACTTGAGTTTCGCGAAGAGCTTCGAAGCCATCTCCCTCAGCGCCTCCTCCGAAAGATCTCGAGGCCTTCCCAGGCTCAGCTTAGCTTTGGAGGATTCTTCATCGGGGTTTTCCATCGTCTTGTTCCCTCTGGAAACCAGATCTCTGCCACTCTGAATGTACTCTGGCTGTACCCCATGTTGCGAGGCCAAACGGCCGGGGACTTCCGCTCGAAGACGGAACCCAGTTTGCCAATAGGACGTGAGACAACAGCCTTCGCGGAAAAGAATCTACAGGGGCGCAGGGTTGACTCAACGCAAGACAAAGCGGCCGACGGACCATATCGCTGCAATTTTTTGTTCGGCTTCCTTTGGCTATCGCCATCGGGCCGCGCGGCGCTGAATCGTACCTACTGTGGCAGAGCCATGCGACAATTCTATGGGTCAGTAGGGCACCATGGAGCGAAAAGAACGGATCGCGACGAATTGCCTCTCACGGAGGCACAGAGCCACGGAGAGTGAATGGACCGATTGGTTTCTCTGGCAGCTCGGTGCCTTTGTGACGCCGTAAGATGAGGGGCGGGGTGCAAGTCTGACACTGCCTGTTTTCTAAGGCAATCGGCAATTCCGTGGGTCGTATCCGTCCGGCCGACTGGAGTAGGCGGGATGGAGTCGCAGGGGCAAGGGCTAAGGCATGCGATAGATCTCACGCTTCCCTTGGAATGCAAGGCATGCGATAGATCTCACCCTTCGTGAAGCGACGTATTCAATCGAGCATCGCAATGGGCTGAACGATCGGTTCAGAAAAGCTCAGCGGAGAACCGGGAGCATCGGCGGTTCCGGACTTCGGATATTTTCGGTGTAGGGCGCGATGACTCGCGCTTCTGCATACTCCGCCACCTGCTCGGCGGTCTCAAAGTACATGTCGTAGACGGTGTCTTCGTCGTACTCGCACTGCTCGGTGGTGTAATCGCGGCAGATCTGAGGCCGCGTCTCGTAGATCCCGCACCGAAAGTCGCTCTGCAGATGCTTGCAGTTGGTGTGGACCAGCAGGTACCAGACCCCATCATCGACAAACACACTGGCTCGATCATGCAGCAGAAACCAGCGGATGAAATCGTAGTCTTTCGCTTCCTCGGGAGTATCGATCGGCAATGCGAAATAGCGGCAGCAGATCGCGGTGCAGTAGTCGCACAGGCACTCACCCTTAGGAACCTCCGACTTCTTCGGTCTGCGTCCGTCGATCGTCTTGGGAAGTTTGATTGGTGCGGCGCTGATCATGCCCGATCCCTCTAGGAATGGTTTCGATGAAGCCGATGCGACCATTGGCATCGTGACGTCCCGCATGGCGACCGCCCACCGTTGCGGTTTGGGAAGTGGCAAGCTGTGCGGTGGCATCCTGCGATGTCCGACCCGATCGCTCGGCGACAAGTCCACACTATGGACCAGCACCTTGCCATTCGTCAAGCGCCGCAGATCAAGTCGCTGGTTCCGGGAGGTCTTCAGCAGCCGCAGCGGGAGCGACCTGGGAGTAGGCAAACAGCCCCCTGGTGGTTAGATTTCAATCTGGTTTGGTAACTCCCATCGCTCTGTGCAGACACCACCTATGGAAATTGTTGTGACCGCCGTCGGGCCCGACAACGTCGGTCTGGCCGACCCTATCATCCACGCTCTGACGGGGCTGGGGGCCAATATCGCAGAGATTCAGATGTACGACCACGACGAAGCGGCGGTCTTCGCGATGATGTGTCGAGCCCATGTGCCGCCGGAGGCCTATCCAGCGATCGACAAGGCGATGGAAGAGATTGGACGCAGCAAGCGACTGGAGGTCCGCGTCTGGAGTAGCGACGCAGCGACGGCTCCTCCAAGACTGGCGATTTGCACCACCTACCTGGAATCGACCCCTCGCGCGGTTCTGGAAGGGATTGCCAGCGGCGCGATTCGCGCCCAGGCAGGGGTCATGATCGGCAACCGTCGACGCTGCGAACGATTGGCTCGCGAGTTCCATGTGCCCTTCGAAATGATCGGCGATGCCGATGGCAACGCCGATGACCAGCGCATGGTCCAACTGCTCGATTCCTACCGCATCGATTACGTCATCCTGGCTCGCTACATGCGAGTCCTACCCCCAGACACCTGCTGGAAGTATGCGGGCGGTCGGATCATCAATCTGCATCACGGATTGCTGCCCAGCTTTCCCGGACTGCGGCCCTACCACGATGCTTTCGCCAGCCGCATGCTGACCTTTGGGGCAACCTGCCACTTCATCGTTCCGGAACTGGATGCAGGCAATCAGATCATCCACCAGGAGACTTTCTCCGTGGAGCCAGGAACCCGGTTGGATGAGATCATCGACCGAGGCCAGCAGACCAATGAACCTCGATGCCTTGCCGAAGGAGTGCGGCGCGTCGTCGATCGGGAAGTGCAACTCCATTTTCACCGCGTGATCGCACGAAAGAAGTCGACCGAACCGTCAGGAACTCTGCTATGACCCGTGTCTGCCACCCGACTCGTCGATCGCGAACAGGCCGTCACCTCGCGGCGCTTCTGATTGCTGCGGTGCTCTCTGTGACCACTTCCTCCCTGCGCGCCGATCCTGGACCCGAAGTCCTGACGATCGCCACCTGGAATCTGGAGTGGTTCTACGATGCCTATCCGGGCGATAACTTCAGCGATCTGTCGAAGGAACAGTCCAGCCAGTCGCAGGAGCGATGGGAGGCGATTCGGTCTGGGGTGGCCGATGCGATCGCCAAGATGCAGCCGACCATCCTGGCGGTGCAGGAGGTAGAGAATCGCAAGGTGCTGCTGGAACTGACCAAGGAACTGAAAGACCGCCATCGACTGGGGTATCGCGTTGCGTTCATTGAAGGGTTCGACAGCGCCACCGAACAGGATGTCGCGTTTCTCTATCGAGGCGGACTGGTGGAGTTCAGCAGGCGCGAACAGACCAAAGAACAGTTCGACAGTCAAGACTTTTACAATCTGTCAAAACATCTCTTCGGCAAGTTCCAATGGCAGGTCGATGGGAGGACGGAAACCTTCACGCTGCTGAATGTCCATTTTCGCGCGAAGGCCGAGGAATCGGCGATCCGGCTGCGCCAAAGTCGACTGGCCAGAACGTGGCTTCAGCCCCACCTCGATCAGGGAGAGCATGTGATCTTCCTGGGCGATACGAACATCGAAGAGCCATGCTGTGAGCCGCAGCCTGGCGGGGAAATGGCGATGCTGGTGGGCCGGGGTACGGAAGCTGGTTCAGATGATCTGGTCGATTCCCACCAGAAGGTGCCGCCCGAAAAACGCCGTACCCACCTAGTGCTCGACAAGCAATACGACCGCATCCTACTTAGCCAGTCCCTGGTCCAGGATCAGCCCGATCGCCGCAACTGGGTCTGGGAATCGACCGAAGTACGAGGGGATGTGGTGGTCCGTGGTGCCGGCCCCGATGAAGACCATTGGAATCAGCGGACGACGATCTCCGTTGAGGAACTCGACCTCAGCGACCATTATCCGGTGATGGTCACCCTACGCCTGAAATGATCCGACGACCTGATGTCGGCAGAGTCCAACGACTCGCCGCTACGCCCCCCAAGGAAGCTCCATGCCAGACCCCTCCGATCCCGCGACTCCCAAAGAGTCGATCACCCTGGAGCAGTTCCTCAAGTTGGCGCAGGTCGTCTCCTCCGGCGGGTCTGCCAAGCATCTGATCCAGTCGGGTGCGGTGCTGGTCAATGGCCAAGTGGAAACCCGCCGCAAGAAGAAACTGTTTCCTGGTGATATCGTCCTTGCCGAAGGCCAGGAGCTGCACGTGGCCAGCGATCAGGACGATCCTGGCGACCCTGCGAATGCTACAGATGATGCCAGTTCCTGATCGACCTGGATTCAATACCTCTTGGTAGAGCTCGCCCTTCGGGAATCCTGGAGTCCACAGGCTATGCGAATCCTGATCACCGGTGCGACCGGGCTTCTTGGCAATAACCTGGCGCGGCTGGCCATCGCCCAGGGTCATCAGGTGATCGCCGTCGGTCGCGATCGACAGCTTCCTGCCTCGCTGGCCGATCTGCCGATCGATTATCGTCACGCCGATCTGACGGATACCGTATCGATGCGAAGTGCTGCGGAAGGTGCGGAGGGATTGATCCACTCGGCCGCGGTGATCCATCTGGGGTGGACTCGGATGGAGGAGTCGATCGCCTTCAATCGCGGTTCGACGATCGCCGCAGCCGAAGCGGCACTGGATCGCGGCATCCCGATGACGCTGGTTTCAACGGTCAATACCTTGGCGATTCCCAAGCCGAAAAGTGTGGCCGATGAGACGACGCCGTGGGATGGGCAGGTCCCTTGCGCCTACGTGATCAGCAAACGCGCTGCGGATCAGGCGATGATCGATGCCATCCAGCGAGGGCTTTTTGGCACCATCGTCCACCCCGGTTTCATGCTGGGGCCCTGGGACTGGAAACCCAGCAGCGGCCGGATGATCTTGGAACTGAGCCAACGATGGACGCCCGTGGCCCCAGCCGGAGGTTGTAGCGTCTGCGATGTTCGCGATGTCGCCGATGGCACGCTGCGCGCTCTGCTTCAGGGGCAATCGGGTCGGAGGTACATTCTGTGCGGTGAGAACATGACCTATTTCCAGCTTTGGTCGGCCATCGCCAAGGCGATCGGAAAACCTGCTCCATGGACCATTCTCCGCAAGCCTGGGCAGTGGGTGGTCGGCAAAGCGGGAGATCTAGCGGCAAAAATCACCGGTCGGGAAACCGACATCAATTCGGCAGCGCTCCAGATGAGCGGCCAGTACCACTGGTATTCCAGTCAGCGTGCCGAGGAGGAACTGGGATACCAGCACCGGCCTGCATCGGTGGCGATTGGCGAAGCGGTCGAGTGGTTTCGCCGACAAGGCAGGCTCTCCTAACCGATCGCGATGGCTAGGCAGACGAATAGGCCGCCAGTTGCAAGACTTGCTCTTTGGGCATCAGGCCAAGAGGTCGGCTAGAATGATGCGATCTTCTGTGGGACTTTGAAGTCCATCGATTTTTTGCAGAAGGTCCATCCACCCGCCACGTCGATTGGAGGTGCGTGTTGCACGCCATCCTGCGTTCCGTTCCCTTGCTTGTCTGCCTGATCGCCTCCACCAGCTGGGCACAGGGGGATGCCAATCGGCAGATCCGCCAGATCTTCGCCGACTACCACCAGCGCTACCTGCAGCTCTTTCCGCTCGATGCCACCCTCTTCGGTGAACCGGGATTCAATCATCTGCTTCCCGAGCCTCCCTCGGTGCAGCAGAACGCCAGGGAAAGAGGATTCTATGAAGAGATGCAGGATCGTCTGCAGAAGATCGATCCCGATTCTCTGGACGCCAGCCTTCGCATCTCCCGCGAGGTGCTGCTGGGGGAATTGAAGGGAAGGCTGGACCGACTGCAGTATCGTCCTGAGCGGATCCCGTGCCAGCAGTACGAAGGGCTACCCATCACCTTCGCGCAACTGGGAAGTGGCCAAAGCAATCATCCATTCCGGACGGCGAAAGATTACGAAGACTGGCTTCAGAGGATGGAGGCATTTCCAGGTTGGATCGATGCGGCCATCGAGCAGTTTCGGGAGGGGATGCGAGATCGGTTTGTGCTTCCCAAAGAACTGGTCGAGAAGATGATCGGGCAATCGACCGATCCGACGATCTTCGGAAGCGAGGGGACGCCCAGTCTCTTCGAAGGCCCGTTGCAGCGATTCCCTAGCGAGCTGACTGATTCCCAGAAAAAGGATTTGGAAGTGCGCTTTCGCGCGGCGATTCAAGGAAAGGTGCTGCCTGCGTACCAGCGATTAGCCGACTTTTTGAAGACCGAGTATCTTCCCGCTGCTCGCAGCACGGCCGGGCTTGGCCAGCTACCGCAGGGGAAGGAACTCTATCGTGCTCTGGTCGCCTCCTGGACCACCACGTCGATGGACCCTGACGAGATTTTTCAGATCGGACTGAGTGAGGTGGATCGGATCGAAGAGCAGATGCGTGGCGTCCAGCAGCAGATGGGACACACGGGGTCGCTGGCCGAGTTCCACCAGTGGGTCCGTACCGATCCTTCCTTCACCCCCTACCAGACGCCCCAGGAAGTGCTGCAGGCGTACTATGCGATTCAGAAAAAGGTGGAACCGCAGCTAGACAGGATCTTCCTCAATAAGCCGAAGACCCCCTTTGAGATTCGGCGCACCGAATCATTTCGCGAAGCGACCGCCAGCGCCGAATACATGCCAGGCAGCGAAGATGGAACGCGGCCGGGGATTTTTTACCTCCCCATTCCAGATGCAAAAAAATTCAACGTCACCAGCGGGATGGAATCGCTGTTTTTGCATGAGGCGTTGCCGGGGCATCACTACCAGATTTCGCTGCAGCAGGAGAACAAGGAGCTACCCAAATTTGCTCGCTTCCTCTGGATCGGTGCCTATGGCGAAGGATGGGCGCTCTACTGCGAGACGCTGGGCCGGGAATTGGGGCTGTACCAAGATCCCAAGCAGTACCTTGGGGCGCTCAGCGATGAGATGCACCGCGCGATCCGACTGGTGGTCGACCCCGGCATGCACTGGAAAGGATGGTCCCGGCAGGAGGCGATCGACTACATGATGGCACATGAACCGATTGCGGAAGATGCGGCGATCGCTGAAATTGAACGCTACATGGCGATTCCAGGTCAGGCGCTCTCCTACAAGATCGGCCAATTGGCGATCCGGCGGATGCGCGAGCGTTTCGAAGCAGAGCTGGGGGAGAAATTCTCTCTTGCCCAGTTTCATCACGAAGTGCTCAAAGATGGTTGCATCCAGTTAGATCTGCTGGAACGCAAACTGGAAGCCTGGGCTGCCGAAAAGAAAGCGGCCGTTCCGTAAAGAAAAACGGGTCCGCATCGGTCTGCGTGACGAAGAACTCCGTCTTCCTCAGGACTGGGTATTCCCTGTCGATGATCCATCGAGGCTCCATCATGGTTCGATCTGTTGCTGCTTGGTTGCTGCTTTCTTGCATGGGGCTTCCCTTGCAGGCCGAATCACCTGCTGCCACCGACGATCAGGCTGAAAGGATCGCTTGGGGTGTTCGGCCGGGAGTGACGATGACGCTGATCGCTCAGCAGCCAGCAATCCAAACTCCCACCGGCATCGATGTCGATAACGAGGGGAACATCTGGACGATCTCGTGCCATACCCACTTTCGAACCAAGGAATACCAGGGGCCGGAGAAGGATGAGGTGCTGGTCTTTGATCCCGAGGGAAAGCGAAGGGTCTTTTATCAGAAGACCGAAGCGACGATGCAGATTCTCTGTGGGAATGAAGGGTGGATCTATCTAGCAGAACGAGATCGGATCCTCCGCATCATCGATCGGGATGGAGATGGCCAGGCCGATCATGAGGAGACGATTGCCGATCTCCAGACGGAGGCCGATTATCCGCACAATGGGCTCAGCGGGATGACCTGGCATCCCTCCGGGGAGTTGCTATTTGCGCTCGGTGAAAACTTCGGCAAAGACTGGACGCTCACCGGGGTCGACGGCGCGGTCTGTCGCGGGCGTGGCGAGGGGGGGATCTTTCGGATCGATCGCGAGGGAAAGGGGCTACGTCGCATCGCCAAGGGATTCTGGAATCCTTTTGGTCTGACGGCGCTGAAGGATGGAACAATCTTCGCCGCCGACAACGATCCAGGTGCTAGGCCGCCTTGCCGACTGCTGCACGTTGTCGAAGGGGGCGATTATGGATTCCAGTGGGTCTATGGTAGCGCTCCGGTCCATCCGTTTGTGGCATGGAATGGCGAGCTGCGGGGGACGCTGGGGATGGTGCATCCGTGTGGCGAGGGACCTTGCGCGGTGGTGCCGCTGGGAGGTGGGCTGCTGATCCCTTCCTGGAGCGACCATACGGTCGACTACTATCCGATGACGCGCGAGGGGGCCAGTTACCGATCCGAGCGAATGGAAGTGATCCGGGGGACCGATCGCTTTCGCCCAGTCGCCATGGCGGTATCCAAAGATTCTGCGACCTTCTATCTGGTCGATTGGGTCAGCGCGTCGTACGAAGTCCATGGCGAAGGAAGGCTTTGGAAGATCGAGTTCGATACGGTCAGCGCCGATTGGTTGAAGCCGACGTGGGACAGCACCGATGCCAATTCGTCGCTGGCCGATGGCATTCGTGAGCGCGCAGGGGAGCTGCCCTTGCCGAAGATGCTGGAGATGGCCAGCAGCCCAGATCGATTTGCGGCCGACGCCGTGATGCAGTCGCTCTTCAAAAAAAGCCGCGACTGGACTCCCGAGACGCTGCTGGCTGCCTCCCCCGAGCAACGCCTCTGGATGCTGGTGACACTCCGCAAAGGGGAGCTGTCGGATCGCCGATGGGTGGAGGCGCTTTGGAACGATCCCGATCCCAGAATTCAGTTCGAATGCCTACGCTGGATCGCCGATGGCGTCCTGGTCGATTGCCTACCGATCGTCGAATCGATCCTCAAGCAACCCGATCTCGATTACTCGCTCTTTGAAGCCGCCATCGCCGCGCGCAATACCCTCCAAGGGAATCCCACCCTGGGGGTCAGCGATACGCCGCAGGCGATGCGGATGTTAGAGGATCCCGATGCATCAAGCCAGATCCAGCGTTATGCCTTGCGCATGGCGGCACCCGAACACGCCGACTGGACGCGCGAGAAGCTAGAGCGGTGGGTGAAATCGGAGGAAGTGGGGGTGAGGGAGGAGGCGGTGCGGTTGGTGGCGCTGCGGCAGAGGCAGGACGAGCAGGATTTGTTGCAAGCGGTGGCGATGGACCAGCAGCAACCGGTTGCTTTGCGAGCCGAAGCGGCGGCGGGGCTGCTGCCGACCAGTCCAGGTGAGTTCCAGGAGGAACTGATGACTCTGGCGGCCAATCGCCAGGAGACTCTGGCGACTGCGGCCCTCAGTTCCCTAGCCGATGGAAGTTGGAGCCCGCGGATAGGGGAGGGTATCGCGGCCCTTGGCAGGGCCGATGGTTCGATCGGGCAGAGAGCGGCGGCCCTGCTGAAGGCTCGTAGCGCCCCAGCATCCGATCCAACAGCCAGCGCAAAGGATCTCCTGGAGCGGATCGATGCTTTGCCAGGAGAGCCTGACCGAGAGGCGGGGAGACGTCTCTTTTTTCATCGCGGTACCGTGCGCTGCGCGCAGTGCCATCGGATGGAGGGACGAGGTGCGGTGGTCGGTCCCGAACTGACAGGAGTGGCTCAAGGCTTGGCGGTTGGGGATGAAGCCTGGCGGCGGAAGAGGCGAGAGGAGATTCTCGAATCGATTCTAGAGCCAAGTCAGAAGGTGGCTCCACAGTTCCAAGCGAGCGTTGTGGCGCTGGAGGATGGCGAGGTCTTCAGCGGGATTCTGCTGCGCAGTTCCAGCACCGAGGTGTTTCGCATTGCGGATGGCAAGGAACGATCGGTGCCGAAGGGAACGATCACCCAGCGTCGGCAGTCCCCCAAGTCGCTGATGCCCGATGGCTTGCTGAGCGGATGGAGCGACTGGGAGGTGCGGGATCTGCTGGCCTATTTGACCGAACCCTAAGGGGCGCCGCTGGGCAGAAAGCGTCCTGGCTACCTTTTGGTCATTGGCCTGTCTGCTTTTGGTAGATCGCCTGGAGAAAAGCTTCCGTATCCTTGTACTTCTTCGCACCCTCCATCGCCTGCTCCATCAGCCGCCGCGCCTCGGCCTCATGATGGCCTAGAACCAGCAGTGCCTGGAATGTCTCTTCGATGACTCCTGGAGGTTGCGGTGCGGCGCCGGGCATATCGCGGCGGACCAGCAGCGCGAACTTGGGCATCTTGCGTCGCAGCTTGGCGATCACGCGTTCGGCGGTGGCTGGTCCGACGCCGGGCAGCGTGGAAAGCCCCTTGGCATCCTGCTGTTCGATCATCATGGCGATGTCCTGAACCGGCAGCACCATGGCGCGCAGTGCCTTCTTCACCCCGACACCGTCGACCGAGCAGAACAGTTCGAAGAACTCCCGTTCGACCACCGACAAAAAGCCGACCAGCCGAGGGCTCAACCTCCCACCTTGGGCTGCGTTGCCATCGATGAAGTGGATGGTGTGCAGAGAAACGGTCTGCTGCAATTTGTCCTGCAGGGATCGTCGGGTGAATTCCGGAATCCCCACCTCGTACTCGAACGGTGGAACGATGAGGATCGCCGAGTCGTCGGTGAGGTGGGCCAGAGGGGCGGTGATTTTATCGATCACGCGTTGCTACCTTCCTGAAGCAGGATGTTTCGCTGGGTGAAGAAATGGCAAAGAGCGATCGCCAGCGCATCGGCGACGTCAGGCGGTTCTGGGACCTTCGGTAGATTCAGTTGGACCTGGACCGAGTGTTGCATCTGTGCCTTGGGAGCGCGCCCGCTGCCGGTGAGCATTTTCTTGACGTGGGTTGGCAGGTAGGCATGGACGGGAGATCGATGTTGAGCGGCTGCCAGGCAGAGCACTCCCCGCGCGTGGCCCATCAGGATCGCGGTGGTCGGCCGTTCGTAATGCGAATAGATCTGTTCGATCGCCACCGCCTGGATCGGATGGGAATTCCAGAGTTCGGAGAGCCCCTCAT
>Ga0315900_10000696_pt1 | contig 56508 bp, 47 predicted proteins | sample LakEriMetagenome_FD_203521 | JGI IMG/M metagenome (GOLD analysis project Ga0315900, IMG submission 203521) | Freshwater fungal communities from buoy surface, Lake Erie, Ohio, United States - Buoy 12 MA114 | ecosystem: Environmental > Aquatic > Freshwater > Lake > Lake biofilm | place: USA: Lake... | reverse complement strand
TCGACCGCACGGCTGGCGCCCTTGACCATGCGCTGGCCTCACCCGCCCTGCTCGGTGCGGTGACCGGAGCCGCTGCCTGGTCCATCAACAGCAGCGAACCGCCCGCGCTCGACTACCGGTCGGTGAACCTGCCCTTCTACCAGCCCGATGCGTTCCACTGCAGCGACCACGACCCGGTGCTGGTGGGCCTTGACGCCCTGTTGTTGCCGGTGGGCATCGACGAAGCAGGCCTGACCCAGGTGAACGCCTGGTGCGACGGCGAACGCATCCGGTGGCGGTGGACCGGCTGCACCGACGCGCGGATCACCTTGTTCGACGCGCTCGGCAGGACCCTGGCCTCCTTCACCGGGCATGGCCTCGATGCCGGGCACCCGGTCGACCAGCTATACAGCGGCGTGATCGCCTGGGAGCTGCGCTGCGATGGCGCGCGCCACACCGGCCGCGTGTGGGTGCCGTGATGGCGTGCCGGGCACCGCTGCGTGGCGCGACCGATCACTTCACCCTCACCCACCGCCCGAACAGAGCGCAGCTTCAGCGCTGCTGCGGAACAGCGTGCGCCTCACGTCGATGACCAGGGGCTCCGTCACCCCTGCGAGACCCCGATGATCACGGCGATCGTCGACCAGACCATGCCTCTGTCAGCACCCAAGCGCTTCGATGCGCACGCATCCCGGGAGATCCCGCCTTGGTAAAGGAGCGATCAGCGCTCGCCCACGGCCTGCTCGAACTCCAATGCGCTGCAGGCCTGCCCGTTCCGGAAGTGTGTTACCTGGCCGTACCGGTGTGTCACGCGGCGATACTCCGTCACGGATCCATGCGCACGGATGCGCACGATGCGGATGACCCGGAGCGGCTCCACCACCACGGCGTCCTCGCGCAGGTCATCGAGCAGCACGGGGGCCTCGCGCACCACAGGCGCATTCACCGGAGCGGCCGGGCTCACCACTTCAAGCCGCGCGGGGGAAGGACGGTCCACAGCGACGGCGATGCGCGGCACCCGGCCCTTGCGCAGGGCAGGTTCCGGTAGCGTGGCGGTCCGCAACGGGGTCCGGCGCGGATCGAGCGGCGCCACCACATCAGCACGATCCACCGACAATGCCATCACAGGCGCCACCGACGGCTGGACCACCACGGGCACCCGGCCGGCGAGGCGGTCCCGCTCGGTGTCCATCGCCTCCTTCAAGCGCGGCATGGGCCTTCCGCGGTAGTCGGTGTCATACCCGAAATCGTTGATGCCGGCCACGAAGTGCACGTTCGCCACGGGCCCGTCGTACGCGAAAGGACCATCAGGGGCCGGGGCCTGCAGGGTCACCTGGAAGGGGAAGAAGTGATCGCGGAAGATGGCATCACCGCTTGGCACGCGGGTGTCCACGAACACCTGCTTGGTGACACAGCCCGGATGGGTGAACTCCATGAGGTACTCACTGTTCAGGTCCAGCGTGAGGGTGAAGTGCTCCAGCCCCCGGTCCATCACGATGGATGAGCCCTGATGGTCCACCATCACCATGCGGGCGCCGGCCATGGACATCCCCTTCACCTTCAGGATGCCGTCGAGCACCAGATGCCCGGCAGCACCGAAGCCCATGCCCGGCAACAACAACAGCAGCGCCGCCAGCTTGAGCCTCATCGTCCTGATCATCCTCTACCGCATGGTCCTCATTCTCTCGTTGGCAACACATGCGCCGATCGCTTTCCGATGTCCGAGGGGTGCGCTATTCACCCCTTGAAGTCGAACCGGTGGACGAGGCTCGACGATCCCCTGAAAGGAAGATCTCGACCAACGGCGAACACCTGCGACCGCATGCCGACCGGGCCTTTGCGCATCCATGGAACAAAGGTCCCGCGCCACGTGAACGGCGGACGTGACATTGCTCACCCCCGGACCTGACCAACGCCATGCTTCCGAAGCCGTGGAGGTGCGCACCAGCGCGAGCATGCCCGGTCCAGCGCGCTCGCTTAGCTTGGCGCACTCCTGCCATGCGCATCCTTCGACGCATCCTGCTCCTCCTCGCCTGGCCCGTCGCCATCCTGCTCCTGCTGGTGGTGGGGCTGCTCCTCTTCCACCCCCCGCTTGTGCGCTGGGCGGTGGCGAAATACAGCCCTGAGCACACGGGGCGGCAGGTCACACTGGACCATTTCCGGCTGAACCCCTTCACCGGCAACGTGCACATCCGGGGGTTGCAGGTGCTGGAGGCCGCAGGCGACACCCTCTTCCTGCGGGTGGACACCATCGACGTGAACACCACCCTGTACAAGATGCTCGGCGGCACCTACGAGGTGAGCTCGGTACGCGTGGCGAGGCCCTTCGTGCGGATCCTTCAGCACGGCGAGCGGTTCAACTTCAGCGACCTGGTGGAACGCTTCGCAGGCGACAGCGCACCTGCGCCGGAACCGGCTGACACGGTGCCCGTGCGCTGGTCCGTGCGCGACCTGGTGCTCACGAACGGCCGCATCGACTACCGCAGCGACCTGATGCCCGACCCCTTCCATGTGGAGGGGCTTGACGTGCGCTCGCCGGGGCTGGCCTGGGACCAGGACCTGGTGGCGGCGATGGCTTCCCTGCGCCTGCGCAACGGATCGCAGCTGCGCACCGATGTGACCTACGCGCAGGGCTCGGCGGTGTACGCGGTGGACGCCCTGCTGGACAGCGTGCCCCTGCGGATGTTCGAGGCCTACGTGCGGCCGTACATGAGGATCGGCGCCCTCAGCGGAAGCATGCATGGGCATTTCCACGTGCGCGGCGATGCGGACGAGGCCACCGACGTGGGCATCAGCGGCGAGCTCCACCTGCGCGAGGCGCAGCTTACCGACCCGGCCTCGGTCACGCTCACGCGCATCGGCGCGCTCGACATCATCGTCGACACCATCGACGTGAAGGCGGAACGCTACCGCGTGGGGCGCTTCACCGCCGACCGCCCCTACCTGCTGTTCGAGCTGTACGACCAGGGCGACAACTGGACCAGGCTGCTGGCCGAGGACACCGTGGCCACCTCGGTGGCGGCCGAGGAGGAGCTCGGGTACGACCCGATGAACCCCTTCAGCATGCTCTCCTACTACCTGGGACTGGTCACGGAGGATTACGACGCGCTGGACTACAAGGTCGACTCGCTGGCCATCCGCAACGGTGAGGTGGCCTTCAACGACCACACCCTGCAGAACACCTTCCGCTACAAGCTCACGGACCTGTCGCTCACCACCAACGGCATCGACAGCAAGCGCGACAGCATCACGCTCTTCGCGCATTCCAAGCTCAACGGCACGGGCACCTTCGACGCGCGCATGGACCTCGATCCGAACTCGCTGCGGAACATGCATTTCCGGTACGACATCGTGAGCCTGGGCATGCCCGACTTCGGTCCGTACACCACCTTCTTCCTCGCGCACCCGGTGCTCAGCGGTGTCACCACCTACCACAACGAGACCGCGATCGTGGACAACAAGCTCACCAGCAGGAACCATGTGCTGGTGGAGGACTTCCAGTTCGGGCGGCGCATGGACATCGCCACCGCCTACCAGTTGCCGGTGCGCCTGGCCGTATCGCTGCTGAAGGACAAGGACGGCAACATCGAGCTCGACATCCCCGTGGAAGGCGACCTGGACGACCCCGAATACCGCGTGATGCCCATCGTATGGCAGGTGCTGAAGAACCTGGTGGTGAAGGCGGTGAGCGCACCTGCCAACCTGCTGGCCCGGGCCTTCGGCGCCGAAAATGAGGAGGACCTGAAGAGCGTGCGCTTCCTGTACCTGCAGGAGGACCTCACCAGCAAGCAGGAGAAACCGCTGCGCACCGTGGCCCGGGTGGCAGAGAGCAAACCGGACCTCCGCATCGAACTGGTGCAGAGCGGCGACCGTGAGGGCGAGGCCGAGGCCCAGGCCCTGCTGCTGGCGCGCAAGGCCTACGCGGAGGACAGCATCGGCACCCCGCTCACCCTTCCGAAGGTGGAGCTGGAGGCGCACCTGGCCCGGATCGACATCCGGTCAGCCGGCTTCCTGGCCTGGCTTGACCGCGTGGGCGGCCCCAGCGGCGACCCGATACAGAAGCGCTGCATCCGCCTCGCCGGAGCGGAGGCCCTGCGGAACGAGGTGGACCGGCTCTACGCGGCGCGCATCGCCCTGCTGAAGGCCTTCCTGGTCCAGGAACTGTCGCTTCCGCCCGACCGGATCGCCGTGCGCGATGCCACGCCCGAGGACAAGCTGCCCGCCATCGGACAACCCTACTTCGAACTGCGCTACGGCCTTGTGGACGGGCCGTGACGCGGTCACAGGAAGCGTTCCAGCCAGCTGTCGCGCAAGGCGATGCGGAACCGCGCATCAAGGTCGCCCCTGGTGCTCACCAGGTCGTCGAACACCATGGTGCCCGCGTGAAGCTCGCCCTCATCCAGCAGGTCCTCCACCTCGTCCACCCGGCAGCTGCGCACGGCGCCGTCGCGCTCGTACACCACCACCATCCGGTCGGTGAGGCTGCGTCCCAGCTCGCGCTCCAGCTCCTGGATGAAGCGCACGCTCTTGTCGATGCTGCAGCCGCTGGCGCGGGCCTGCTCCTCGTCCACCGCCACCAACACGAAATGGCCGTGGAGCACCTCCACGGTCGCGTCCAATGGGGCGCCGTGCGCGGCCCAGGTGCTGGTGAACGCGGCCCCGCGGTCGGCGATGAGCCGTTGTTCCGCATCGGTGAAGGGCTGCGCGCTCTTGTACACCCACACCCGCGCATGGGCGGGCATGGTGGCCAGGGAGGAGGCGTGCGTGATCATGGCCGGGGATTTCCCCAAAGATCGGTCAGGAACGCAGGGATCCGACCGGCCGGGCGCGCGTTGGCCAACTCCCCGCTGCTGGTGCGCCTGCGGGACGGACGGTGAAGCTGGGGACCGGTGCGCCGGGCCGTTCCGCTCCGCTCCGCCATCTTTGACGCTTCATCCCCCTGAACCCGTGAAGAAGACCCTTGCCCTGCTCGCCCTGCTGCCGGCCCTTGGCGCGACGGCCCAACAGGCCACCACCGAAGGCCCCCTCTGGCTGCGCAACGCCGCCATCAGCCCCGATGGCACCACCATCGCCTTCTGCTACCAGGGCGACATCTGGCGCGTGCCCGTGGGCGGTGGCGATGCCGTGCCCCTCACCACCAACGAGGCCCTGGACCACTCCCCGGTATGGAGCAGGGACGGCAAGCGCATCGCCTTCACCAGCCTGCGCTACGGCAACGGCGACGTGTTCGTGATGCCCGCAGAAGGCGGTGCACCCACGCGCCTCACCTTCCACGGCAATGGGGAGACCCCGACCGACTTCAGCGCGGACGGCTCGCAGGTCATCTTCTACGGCACCCGGCAGGACGACGCGCACAACCAGCAATACCCCGTGGGCGGCCTGGGCGAGCTGTACACCGTGCCCGTGGTGGGCGGAAGGCCGATGCAGGTGAGCACCATCGCCATGGAACGCGCGCGCTACAACCCCGCCGGCACCCTCATCGCCTACCACGACCGCAAGGGCTACGAGGACAACTGGCGCAAGCACCACACCAGCTCGGTGACCCGCGACATCTGGACCTTCGACCCCGCCACCAAGACCTACCGCCAGGTGACCACCTTCCCCGGCGAAGACCGGAACCCCGTCTTCAGCAAGGACGGCAGCACCCTCTACTACCTCAGCGAGGAGAAGGGCACCTTCAACGTGCACCGCATCCCCGTGGGCGGCGGCACCAGCACCCAGGTGAGCTTCCTGAAGGACCACCCGGTGCGCTACCTCAGCATCAGCGATGGCGCCGTGCTCTGCTTCAGCCACCGTGGCGAGCTGTACACCATGACCGAGGGCAACGAGCCGCGCAAGGTGAACATCCGCATCAACACCGACGGGCGCTACAACCCCGAGCGCATCATCAGCGTGAACAGCGCCGACGAGTACGACCCCAGCAGCAACGGCAAGGAGGTGGCCTTCATCCACCGCGGCGAGGTCTTCGTCACCAGCATCGCCGAAGGCACCACGCGCCGCATCACCAACACGCCCGAGCAGGAGCGCAACGTGAGCTTCAGCCCCGACGGCCGCACGCTGCTCTATGCCAGCGAGCGCAACGGCAGCTGGGACCTGTACACCACCGCCATCGCCCGCAAGGAGGAGAAGTACTTCTTCAACGCCACCCTGCTGAAGGAGGAGCCGTTGCTCACCACGCCCGCCGAGGAGTTCCAATGCGCTTACTCCCCCGATGGAAAGGAGGTCGCCTACCTGGAGGAGCGCACCACCCTGAAGGTGCTGAACCTGGCCAGCAAGCAGACGCGCACCATCGTGCCCGGCAACAGGAACTACAGCTACTCCGATGGCGACCAGTGGTACGAGTGGAGCCCCGACAGCAAGTGGTTCGTGGTGAGCTTTCTGCACGAGGAGCAGTGGATAGGCCAGGTGGGCATCGTGAGCGCCGAGGGCGGTAAGGACATCGTTGACCTCACCCGCAGTGGCTACGGCGGCTACATGCCGCGCTGGGCCATGGACGGCAAGGCCATCGTGTTCATGAGCGACCGCGACGGCATGAAGAACCACGCCAGCTGGGGCGGCCAAAGCGATGCCTACGCCTTCTTCCTGACCCAGGAGGCCTACGACCATTTCAAGCTGAGCAAGGAGGAAGCCGCGCTGGCCAAGGAGAACGAGGACAAGAAGGAGGATGGAGAGAAGGATGAAAAGGGTGAGAAAGGGAAGAAGGATGAGAAGTCCGCCTCCGCCAAGGCTTCGGCGGATAAAAAAGTGGAGCCCCTGAAGCTGGAGCTGGACAACATCGACCACCGCAAGGTGCGCCTTACCCCGAACAGCAGCGACCTGAGCGGTGCGGTCCTGAGCAAGGATGGCGAGAAGCTCTATTACCTGGCCCGCTTTGAGAAGGGCAGCGACCTGTGGCAGTACGAGATCCGCACCCGCGAAACGAAGATCCTGAACAAGATGGGGAGCTTCGCCGGCGGCCTCACCCTCGACAAGGACGGCAAGAACCTCTACTACATGAGCGGCGGCGGCATCCAGAAGTACGATCTGGAGAAGAGCGAGAACAAGGGCATCGGCATCAGCGGCGAAATGGTGCTGAACGAGGGTGCCGAGCGCGCCTACCTCTTCGAGCACATCTGGCGCCAGGTGAAGAAGAAGTTCTACCGGGTGGACCTGCAGGGCGTGGACTGGGACGCCTACAAGGCCGAGTACCAGCGGTACCTCCCCCACATCAACAACAACTACGACTTCGCGGAACTGTGCAGCGAGATGCTCGGCGAGCTCAATGCCAGCCACACGGGAGCCGGTTATGGCCGCAGTGTCCCCAACGGCGATGAGACCGCCAGCCTGGGCCTCTTCTATGCCAATGAGCCCGGTCCCGGCCTCCGCATCACCGAGGTGATGGAGAAGAGCCCCGTGGTCCAGAAAGGCTCCAAGATCAAGGCCGGGCACGTGATCGAGAAGATCGATGGGCAGGAGATCACCGCCAGCATCGACCCCGCACGGCTATTGAACCGCAAGGCCGGCAAGCCCACCCTGCTCTCGATGTACGACCCCAAGACCAATACGCGGTGGGACGAGACCGTGAAGCCCATCACCTGGGGCGAGGAGGCCGACCTGCTCTACCACCGCTGGGTGGAGCGCTGCCGCCACCTGGTGGACAGCCTCAGCGGCGGCCAGCTGGGCTACGTGCATGTGGAGGGCATGGACGACCGCAGCTTCCGCAAGGTGTATGAGGAGGCCTTGGGCCGCTACCACAACAAGAAGGGCCTGGTGGTGGACACCCGCTTCAACGGCGGCGGTTGGCTGCATGACGACCTGGCCACCTTCCTGAGCGGCAAGACCTATATGACCTTCATGCCCCGCGGACAGAAGCTGGGCACGGAGCCCGCCTTCAAGTACCAGCGCCCCAGCTGCGTGGTGATGAGCGAGGGCAACTACAGCGATGCGCACATGTTCCCGGTGACCTACCGCGCGCTCGGCATCGGCAAGCTGGTGGGCATGCCCGTGCCCGGCACCGGCACCGCCGTGTGGTGGGAGGGCCTGCAGAACGGCATGTGGTTCGGGATCCCGCAGGTGGGGATGGTGGACAACAACGGCAATTACCTCGAGAACCAGCAGCTCGACCCCGATGTGCGCCAGACGCTTGAACCCGGCATCGTGAGCCAAGGCAGGGACCAGCAGCTGGAGGCGGCGGTGAAGCTGCTGTTGGGGCAATAGAGGCGACGTTCACGTCGCCTGGCTGTTGGGGCAGTGGTCGCCCAGCATCCATTTACCACCTCACCCACTGGCATCATCCCATCATCGACGGATGCCTTTGGATATAGACTGTAATGTGCTGGAATGCCCGTTCGTTCCGGATGATCATATCGTGGTAACCACGCTGCCATAGGCCACGGATCACATAGGACCTGGACCGGTTCATGGCGCGGACCACACCCGCACGGTAGGATCCAATAATGGCCCCCAACGAGCCGGGAGCTGGTCCATTGGGCCGGGCATCGTTGCGCATCTGGGCCGAACGAACAGGCCGTTCGATGAGTTCAAGGATGCCATGGACATGATCGGGCATGATGGTGAACGCATGTAACCGAACATGGCCATAATGTTGCGGAATGGCGATCCAGTGCTCCTTGGCGAGCTGTCCGTTCGTGTTCAGATGCATGCACCCATCGCGGATCTCACCGAACCATCGATGCCGCTCCTTGGTGTTGAAGGTGACGAAGTAGAGGCCCGGTGAGGCGTAATCATGAGTCCGCATCCGCATGGAACGACGTTGGTGTCGTTCAGGGTTGAACACGGGTGGTCTCGGCTCGAGCATGGGCCTGCAGTGACCTCGACCACCAAAATAGCCGACACCGTTTACAACCTTGCAAATGCGACCAGATGCGAGGACAGATCGGAGATGGCTTCGCGGGACACATTGCCGACGACCGCCTTTCATCGCGAAAAGCGCGGCGACGTGAACGTCGCCGCTACAGCTCCCCCGCCTCCGCGATCAGCTCGGCGACATCCTTTACCTGCACCTCCCCCTCCTTGTTGAAGTGCTTCACGCCATCGGTGAGCATCGTATTGCAGAAGGGACAGCCAGCAGCGATGATATGCGGGGCCGTGGCCAGCGCCTCCTCGCCGCGCTCGTAATTCACCTCGAGCGTGCCGGGTTCGGCCTCCTTGAACATCTGGGCACCACCGGCGCCACAGCACAGGCCGTTCTGCCGGCTGCGCTTCATCTCCACCAGGGCGGCATCGAGCTTCAACAGCACCTCGCGTGGGGCCTCGTACTCGTTGTTGCCACGCCCCAGGTAGCACGGATCGTGGAAGGTGATGCGCTTGCCCTTGAAGTCGCCGCCCTCCACCTTGATGCGGCCCTCCTTCAACAGGGCATTGATGAACTGCGTGTGGTGCAGCACCTCGTACTGCCCGCCCAGCGCCGGGTATTCGTTCTTCAACGTGTTGAAGCAGTGCGGGCAGGCGGTGACGATCCGCTTCACCCCGTAGCCGTTCAGCACGGTGACGTTCTGCAGCGCCTGCATCTGGAACAGGAACTCGTTCCCGGCCCGGCGTGCGGGATCGCCCGTGCAGGTCTCCTCCTGCCCCAGCACCGCGAACTTCACCCGGGCCGCGTTCAGGATGCGGACAAAGGCCTTGGTGATCTTGCGGGCCCGGTCGTCGAAGCTGCCGGCACAGCCGACCCAGAACAGCACTTCAGGCACTTCGCCGCTAGCGGCGAACTCGGCCATGGTGGGGACGTGGACCTGGGTGTTCATCACGATTCCGTCCATTTCATGCGCTGATCGGGACCGAAGGCCCATGGTGCGCCGTTGTTCTCCACATTGTTGAACATGCCGGTGAGGGCAGCGCGGGTGCTGCTCTCCTCCATCACTTTGAAGCGCCGCATCTCCATGATGATGTGCACCGGATCGATGTTCACCGGGCAGGCCTGGGTACAAGCGTTGCAGGTGGTGCAGGCCCAAAGCTCCTCCTCACTGATGCGCGAGTGGAGGCTCTTGCCGTCATCCTTGAAGGTTCCCCCGTTCGCATCGATGTTGCGGCCAACCTCTTCCAGTCGGTCGCGGGTATCCATCATGATCTTCCGCGGGCTGAGGAGCTTGCCGGTGAGGTTGGCCGGGCACTCGCTGGTGCAACGCCCGCACTCGGTGCAGCTGTAGGCGTCCATCAGGCTCTTCCAGCTCAGGTCGAACACGTCCTTCGCCCCGAAGCGCTCGGGCACCTCCACGCCTGCCACGGTCCGCGGAGCCGCCGGCTCGGGAGGCGCCACCGAAGGGTCGAGCATGCTTTTCACCTCGCCCGTGATGCGCGGCATGTTGGCCATCTCGGTCCGCGGGGCCAGCTTGCTGTACCACGTGTTGGGGAAGGCCAGCAGGATGTGCAGGTGCTTGCTCACCACCAGGTAGTTCAGGAAGGCGAGGATGCCGATGATGTGGAACCACCAGCACGAACGCTCGATGATGTGAAGCGTTCCTGAGCTCATTGATCCGAATCCGCACCACGCTGCGATCCACTGGCTGACCGGGAACGATCCGGCCACATGAGCCGACCTTTCCATCAGGACCATGTCGGCCGCGTTCATGGTGAGGAATGCGCCCATCAGCAAGATCTCGGTCACGAGGATTAGGTTGGCATCCGTGCGGGGCCACCCATCCAGCTCCTTCATCACAAAGCGCTTCAACTTGATCCCGTTGCGGCGCACCAGGAAGATCACGCAGGCGACCAACACCCCAAGAGCGAGCCATTCGAAGCTGCCGATCAGGAAGTCGTAGAAGCCTCCCAGGGAGCTGAACACGCGATGGGTGCCGAAGATGCCATCGATCAGGATCTCGAGGACCTCGATGTTGATGATGACGAAGCCGGCATAGACGATGATGTGCAGGATGCCGGCGACGGGACGCACCACCATCTTGCTCTGGCCCAGCGCCACACGGGCCATCACGCCCCACCGCTCGGCCGGACGGTCGTTCCGTGGCTCGTCGCGACCCAGGTGGATGTTCCGGACCAGTCGGCGCACGTTGCGCACGAAGAGCCCCACCGCCGCAGCGAGGACGAGGATGAAGAGGATGCTGGAGATGCTCATCGTTGTTCCTGCATGGACCGCTGGATGCGCTGAATGTCGGCGTCGCTCAACTTGGGCAGCTTGTCCTTCTTTCCGAAAACACTGAAGTACCGGTTCGGGTTCACGCGCAGGTCCTCCAGCAACAGGTCCAGCTCGGCACTGGCCGCGTTCAGGTTGTTGTACAGGCTGTCGTTGGACATCAGCTTGCCCATGGTGCCCTCCCCGTTCTCCAGCCGGGCCATGAGCGCCTTCATCTTGTCACTGGCCTCGGCCATGTTCTCCAGCGCCCGGTCGATCCGGCCGCTGGCCAGGGCTGCGGTGAGCGTGTCCAGGTTGGAGAAAATGCGGCTCAGCTCATCGCGGTTGTCGGCCATGGTGGCGGACAATTGCTGGATGTTGCCCAACGTGGCGTGCATCACAGCGCTCTCGGCGGCCACCAGGGCATCGATACGGCGGGCCGTGCCTTCCAAGGTCTCCAGGGTGCGGCGCACGCTGGTGAAGCTGGAATCGATGTCGCCCACCGTGGTGGGATTGAGCACGTCGTGCAGGGCGGTAAGGACGGAATCCACCGAGGCCAACATGCCCTCGGCCTTGCGCTTGAGCGGGTCGATCTGCTGGCCCACGGCGTCGGTGAGGCTGAGCTCGGCATCGCCCTTCAGGGTATCCCCCTTGGTGGCCAGTTCGGTGCTGGTGCCCGGCAACACTTGGAGGGCCCGGGTGAACAGGTCCGCGCTGTAGATCTGCACCTTGGAATCGCGTGGAAGTCGCAGGTGCTGGTTGTCGATCTGGAAGCTCACGGCGATGCGTCCGCTGCCATCGGGCAGTAGCTCCGTGCCCACCACCTGGCCCACCCTTAGGCCGCGGTAGAACACCGGGCTGGACCCGGTCACCCCTGACACATCGGAATACACCGCATGGTACACGTTACGGGCCTCGAACAGGTTGAGTCCCTTGAGGAAGTTGATGCCGAAGATGAGCAGGCCCAGCGCCCCCAGGACGATCAAGGCTATGCTGTACTCACGTTTGAGCTTCATGAACGAAGGGGCCCCGGTCACCGGCCCCCGGCCAAATTAAGGGCTTCCTGCAGATCGATCCGCTGGCCATCCCGGAAGGCCACGATGAAGGCCCCATCGAACCCCTTCTCGCGGCAGCGCTTCTGCAGGTCACGGGCGCGGTCCAGATCGGGCTCGCTGCCCACGGTATACTTGAACAATCCGGCGCCCTTGTGCTCCTCCACCCCTTCCAGGCCGCCGAAATTGGCCGGCTTGGGATCGATGCGCTTGTTGCTGGTGACGATCTGCACCTTGAAGACCACTACCGGGCCGGACGCGGGCTTCACCGCATTGTCCGCCACCGCCACCCGCGTGCTGTCGGGCTTGGCCACCTGGGGCTCCGGGGTGGCCACCGCCACGCCTTCCACGATGCCCTTGTACTCCTTGAAGGCCCGGTAGATGGCGCTGGCCATGTAATCCTGTCCTTCCGTTCCCTGAAGGAAGTCCTCCTCCTTGGGATTGGTGAGGAAACCCAGCTCGATGAGCACGGCCGGCATGGTGGTGTAGCTGATCACCAGGAAGCCTGCCTGCTTCACGCCGCGGTCGGGGCGGCCCACCCGCTCCCGGAACTGCTTCTGAATGAGCGAACTGAGAAGCAGGCTCTGCTCCAGGTGCACGTTCTGGCGCAGGCTCAGGGCGATCTGGCTCTCCGGGTCCCGCGGGTCGTAGCCGTCGTACTTCAGCTCATGGCCCTCCTCCAGCAGGATGGCCTCGTTCTCCTTTTGGGCCACGCGCATGTTGGCCTCGGTCTTGTGCAGGCCCATCACGTAGGTCTCGCAGCCGTGGGGATCCTTGTTATCGTTGGCGTTGCAGTGGATGCTGATGAAGACATCGGCCTTGGCGCGGTTGGCGATGTTGGTGCGTTCCATCAGTTCGATGAAGCGGTCGTCCTCGCGGGTATAGACCACCTTCACATCCGGATAGGTCTCGTTGATGTACTTGCCCACGAGCTTGGCCACGTTGAGGGAAACGTGCTTCTCGGTGGTCTTGTAGCGCCCGGTGCCCAGGTTGCCAGGGTCCTTGCCGCCGTGCCCGGCATCGAGCACCACGGTGCGGATCCTGTGCGGGTCGCGTCCGGTGGCCTGGCCTTGCGACGGGGCGCTGATGCACAGGGCCGCGATGCAGCACAGGACGAGGGAACACTTGAACGACGCTCTTTCCATGGCCTGCGGAGGGCGATCCGTTAAATTCGGCCCGCTTTTCCGTGGGAAAGGCTGGACCATGACGTTGCCGCCACGCATCCGGCCTTTCAGGGGCGAAACTACCGGCCCCACGAAGCGGGTCCCGGCGGCGTTCCGTGCAGTTTTCATCACGCTTCTGTTGATGTGCGCCAGCCAGCGCCTGTGTGCACAGTCCCTGGAGGACGAGGTGCGGTATGAGGCGCGGGACAGCATCCGGTATGACCTGCAGGAGCAAACCGTGTACCTCTTCGGTGCGGCCACGGTGAAATACCAGGGCATCCAGCTCACCGCGGACCGCATCACCTTCAGCTTCAAGAACGAGGAGGCCAGTGCCTTTGGTGCGCCGGACAGCTCGGGCACCGAGGCCGGCAAACCGCAGTTCGTGCAGGGCGGGCAGACCATTGAGGCCGATTCCATCCGGTACAACTTCCGCACGAAGACGGGGCTGATCCGCGAAGTGCGCACGGAGGAGCAGACCGCCTGGGTGAGCGCCAGCCTCAGCAAGCGCCACCCCAACGGCGAGGTGCATGGCAAGGGCGGCATGCTCACCACCTGCGACCGACCGCACCCGCACTACCACTTCAAGGTGAGCCGGATGATGGTGGTGCCGGACAAACAGATCGTGGCCGGCGCGGCCTATATGAAGGTGGGCAAGGTGCCCGTGCCCCTGGCGCTGCCCTTTGGCCTCTTCCCCAACCAGCAGGGGGGCAGCAGCGGTGTGCTCATCCCCACCTGGGGCAACAACCAGCAGCTGGGGATCTTTCTGCTCAACGGCGGGTACTACCTGCCCATCAGCGACCATGCGGACCTTCAGCTCACCGGCGACATCTACAGCCGGGGCAGCTGGGCCGTGCGGGCCCTCACCCGCTACCGCACCCGCTACCGCTACAATGGCAGCCTCAACCTGAGCCACAGCACCCAAGTGATCGGCGATCCCGACCTGCCAGATTTCAGCAAGCAGCAGAACTTCTTCGTGCGCTGGAACCACCTGGTGGACCCCAAGGCCAGCCTCACCGACCGCTTCAGCGCCAGCGTGAACGTGGGCACGAGCAACAACTTCACGAACAACTTCAACAGCTCGCAGAACGATTTCCTCAGCAACACCTTTCAGAGCAATATCCAGTGGACCCACCTGTGGACCGGCAAGCCCTACAACCTCACGGTGAGCATGCGCCACAGCCAGAACACGCTGAACAAGACCTTCGACATCACCCTGCCCTCGGCAAACTTCAACCTGCAGCGCATCCTGCCCATCCAGATGCTCAGGCCTGTGGGCGCACAGCCCCGCTGGTACGACCAGCTGGCCGTGAACTACACCGCCAGCTTCGACAACCGGCTCAGCACCACCGAGGACCGGATCTACTGGGCCAACATCCCCACGCTCTGGGACGAGATGCAGAACGGCGTGCGCCAGAACGCCAACGTGAGCACCACCTTCAAGAGCCGCTTCTTCACCCTGAACCCCGAGTTCCGCACCACGGAGCTGTGGTACTTCGAGACCCTCAACAAGACCTTCGATCCGGAGACCAACACCACGTTGACCGACACGGTGCCCGGCTTCCGCCGCGTGAACGAGTGGAACGCAGGGGCCAACCTCACCAGCAAGCTCTACGGCATGTACCTCTTCAACGGGGAGCGCCTCAAGGCCATCCGGCACACCCTCACCCCCACCGTGGGTTTCACCTACCGACCGGACCAGAGCACGGAGATCACCGGGCCCTTCGGCCCCAATGGCGCCACGAGCACCTACTCGCCCTATGACATCGGCATCTACGGCAAGCCCGCCGCCGGTGAGAGCGGGCTGCTGAACCTGGGCCTGATCCAGAACCTAGAGGCCAAGGTGCGCGACAGCAAGGCCAGCCGTGACAGCGTGCGTACCCAGTTCAAGAAGATGAAGCTGCTGGACTTCGTGGGCATCAACGCGGCCTACGACGTGATGCGCGACTCCGTGCAATGGTCACCGGTGAACGTATCGGCGCGAACGGCGCTGTTCAACGTGGTGAACGTGAACTTCGTGAGCCTGTGGGACCCGTATGCGGTGAACGAGGCGGGCCAGCGCATCGACCGCAGCGAACGGTCGGTGTCAGGCAAGCTGGCACGGATGACCTACACCAACGTGGCCGTCGGCTTCGACCTGAAAAGCAAACGCTATGGGCAGAGCGTGGATGCGAACAACACGGGCGACCAGCGCGTGGTGGAGGACAGCGATCCCAGCAAGGGCGCCCGCATCAACTTCAACATGCCCTGGCGCCTGTCCGTGAACTACAGCTACGACATCAACCGCATCTACCAGGACAACACCTCCACGGACACCGAGCGCCAAAGCGTGCTGTTCACCGGGGATGTAACGGTGTTGAAGCACTGGAAACTCGGGGCCAGCAGCGGCTACGACCTGGAGGCAGAGGAATGGACACCCACCACCTTGAACCTGTACTGGGACCTGCACTGCTGGGAATTCAACATGAATTGGATCCCCTTTGGCATACGCCAGAGCATCTCCCTGCGCATCAACGTGAAGGCCAGCATCCTGCGCGACCTGAAGGTGGAACAGCGCGTGCCCGTGGGCGGCAACCGTGGCCTGCTGTTCTAGGTCCCAAGCCAATTGTCGATGATCCGCGGTCCCTCGGGGGTGAGCACGCTCTCCGGATGGAACTGCACACCACACAACGGGAACAGTTGGTGTCGCACGGCCATGATGACCCCGGCCTCACTGCGGGCCGTGATGCGCAGCTCCGACGGCAGCGTGCCGGGATCCGCGGCCCAGCTGTGGTAGAGCGCGACCTCGAAGGGTGAGGGAAGGCCTGTGAAGAGGGTATCCAGCGGCTCCTCGGGCACACAGCGCGTGGAAACCCCGTGCATCACCTGCTGCTGGTTGTACAGGGCTCCTCCGCACGCCTCCACGATGGCCTGCATGCCCAGGCACACACCGAGTATCGGATGTGTGGGCATCAGCTTGGCGAGCAGTTCCATCAGGATGCCCGCTTCGGAGGGCAGACCGGGACCTGGCGAGAGCACGATGCGGTCGTACCGTGCAGCCTCGTCCACCGTGATGGCATCGTTGCGCACCACATCCACCTGCGCCCGGGGCACCAGCAGGTGGTGCAGGTTCCAGGTGAAGCTGTCGTAGTTGTCGAGGAGGAGGAGGCGCATGGCGAAGCGGCAAGTGTCAAGTCACAAGTGCCAAGTGGTAAGGTGCAAATCCGGGGTCGATGCCAGATACGGCCGCAATGGAAATGTGAAGGGCATCATTGTCCCTGCGCCTGCTTCTGCTCCTGCCCCTTGTTCTTCCCGATCCAGCCCAGGTGCGTGTGGTGGAAGTTGTCGCCGAACTTGAGGCCGTAACCGAAGATGCGGTCCAGCGCGGCGTGGCCGTAGAGGACCAGACCCGTGATGAGCAAAGCTGTGCCTCCCTGATCGCCGGGTTCGAACAAGGTGACCGTCATCCAGTAATAGCCAGCCAGGACCATCACCAATCCGACCGCCTTGTGATGGAGCAGGTTGTAGGTGATCGCACCCACACGCGCATCCACCAGGTACCCCAGCATGCCGATATCCGGGCCCAGCAGCAAAAGCAGGTAGACCCACCAGCTGACGTCACTGGTGATCAGCGCCAGCAGACAGGCGAGGAACTGTGCAAGCTCTTCAAGACGGAGCAGATTCTTCATGGCGCTTAGTTGTTGGTTGTCTGTTGTTGGATGCCCGTGCACGCTTTGCCGATAGCCCGACAACAGACAACCGACAACGACCAACCTGTCCCTACCACGTTATCCCCACCGGGCAATGGTCGCTGCCCATCACCTCGTTCAGGATGAAAGCCTCCGTCACCTTCTTCTCGAAGCCCTTCGTCACCAGCACATAGTCGATGCGCCAGCCCACGTTCTTGGCCCGTGCCCCAAAACGTTGGCTCCACCAGCTGTATTTCACGGTATCGGGGTGCAAGTGACGGAAGGTGTCGACCCACCCGGAGCCCAGCAGCGCGCTCAGGCCATCGATCTCCTGCTGGGTGTAGCCACTGGTCTTGTTGTAGTTCTCCTTGGGCCGTGCGATGTCGATGGGCTGGTGCGCCACGTTGAGGTCCCCGGTGACGATAACGGGCAGCTTGCCCTTGGCCAACTTGTTCACGTAAGTGCGGAAAGCTTCGTCCCACTCGCCCCGGTAATCCAAACGCTTCATCCCTTCGCCACTGTTCGGGGTGTACACGCAGACCACCACCACCTCGCTGAACGTGCAGGTGACCACACGGCCTTCATCGTCATGTCCCGGCATGCCGATGCCGAAATGCACCTTGGCGGGCTTCTCCCGGCTGGCGATGGCGGTGCCGCTGTAGCCGGGCTTCACGGCCCCATAGGCGTTCACATGATAGCCGTCCACACCGGCCAGGGCCTGCGCCACCTGCTCGGGTGTGGCCTTGGTCTCCTGGAAACAAACGATGTCCGCATCGAGCGTCCGAAGGGTGTCGTGCAGACCCTTGCCCACACTGGCACGGATGCCGTTCACGTTGAAGGAAATGAGCTTCATGGAGCGAATATCGCTTGGAAAGACCGTTCCGGGACGAGCGGAACCTCACCAACAGGCCGTTGCTCACCGTTCGTCGAAAACCAGTGGAACCTCCCCTGCCGAGCGATCTAACTTTCAGTCGGTTCCGGTGTCCTATACCCAACCAAGCGCCAGCCGCATGCCGCTCACTCCCTACTCAGGTCCGTTCGGTCGGGCCGAACTGACCCACCTGCTCCGCCGCGCGCTCTTCGGGTGCAGCGTGGCCGACCTGGCCCACTTCAACGGCCAGTCGCTGGACCAGGTGGTGGACGCCCTGCTCAACTTCACGAACGATGCGCCGCCGCCGATCAAGGCGTACACAGGCGGGCTGCCGAACGCACCGGACCCGAACGCGATCGATCCGCAGGTGGCTTTCGGCGCCACCTGGGTGGATACCCCGCGCTACGGCACATCGGAGGAGGAACTGGTGGACCTGACGGCGGCCCGTGTACAGAGCTACATGTGGTGGCACACCGGCCTGATGGTGCACCAGGACCGCACCATGCGCGAGAAGCTGGTGCTCTTCTGGTACAACCACATGCCCACGCAGGTGTTCCAGGTATTCAACCCACGGTTGAGCTATGAGTACGACCAACTGCTGCGCACGAACGCACTGGGCAACTTCCGCGAGATGATGTACGATGCAAGCATCAGCGGCGCCATGCTCCTCTACCTGAACGGCAATCTGAACACCGCGACCGCACCGGATGAGAACTACGCCCGGGAACTGATGGAGCTGTTCACCCTGGGCGAGGGAAGCGGCTACACCGAGGCCGATGTACAGGCGGCAGCGCGTGTGCTCACCGGGTGGACCGTGCGCGAAACGGACCAGTTGGGCAACCCCGTTCTCCCCTTCACCTTTTTCCGACAGAACCAGCACGACACCACCAACAAGGTCTTCAGCGCGTTCTTCAACAACACGGTGATCCAAGGCCAAAGCGGCCCGGATGCCGGCGCCAACGAACTGAACGCGCTCCTGGACATGATCTTCGCGAAGGAGGAGGTGTCACGCTTCATCTGCCGCGAGATCTACCGCTTCTTCGTGCACGGCGAGATCGATGCCGCCACGGAAAGCGGGGTGATCGACCCACTTGCTCAGCTTTTCCGGGACAACGCCTCCGCACCCGACCAGCTGCGCATCGTGGTGCGTGCCCTGCTCACCAGCGAGCACTTCTTCAGCGAGCAGGTGCGTGCCTGCATGGTGATGAGCCCGGCAGACCTCGTGGTCGGCGCGGTCCGCAAGCTGGACATGCCGATGCCCGCACCACAGCAGTTCGAAGCCCAATACCGTGTGTGGCGCGACATCTACTGGTTGATGGGCTATTGCGGGCAGGAAGTGCTGAACCCACCCAATGTGGCCGGGTGGTCGGCCTACTACCAGTTCCCGGTCTACGACGATGTGTGGCTGGACACCGCCACCTACCCGGCGCGCAATTTCACCGCGCAGGGCATTCTCTACACGGGCTTCTCCACACCGAACAACCTCTACCAGCCCGAGAGCCGCAACTTGCAGTTCAAGGCCGACCTGGTGCAACTGGTCGGGCAGTTCAGCAACGCGATGGACCCGAACGTGGTGGTGGCCGAGGCTGCAGAACTGCTCATGGCCGTGCCCATTTCCCTGGCCGTGCGCAACCAATTGAAGACAAGCTACCTGCTGCTGGGCCAGCAGAGCGACTTCTACTGGAGCGATGCATACCAGCTCTATGTGAACGACCCGAACACCACGGACATGACGGCCCAACTGGTGCCGAGCCTGTTGCTGTGGCTTTTCCTGGACATGACCGGCGCCGCCGAGACCCAACTCCACTGATCCCATGAACAGACGGAACTTCCTCCGCAGTTCGGCGGCCGCCACCATCGGTGGGTTGACCGTACGGGGCTTCTCCAGTCCGCTTCTCGGCCCACTTCGCAGCGCCGACGACGACCGTGTGCTGGTCATTGTACAGCTCTTCGGCGGCAACGACGGCCTCAACACCGTGATCCCTTTGGACCAATACGGTGTGCTGGCCACCAAGCGCCCCAACGTGCTCATCCCCGAGAGCGCAGTGCTGCCCCTCACCGGCCTCACGGGCACGGGATTCCACCCGGCCATGGGCGGTCTGCGCGACCTGTGGGAGGACGGCAAGCTGAACATCATCCAGGGCGTGAGCTATCCCGAGCCCAACTTCTCCCACTTCCGCGCCACGGACATCTGGGAGACCGGAGCGGACAGCGATCAGCTGCTGAGCTCGGGCTGGACCGGCCGCTACCTCAACTTCGAATACCCCAACTATCCGGCCGGTTATCCGAACGACGACATGCCCGACCCGCTCGCGATCCGTGTGGGCGGCGTGGTGGGTCCGGGCCTGCAGTACATGGGGGTGAGCATGGCCACTGCGATCTTCAGCACGGATGATCCGCTGAACCTCTCGAACAACATCTACAACGACCCCCCCAGTGCGCTGTGCAGCGGCGGCAAGCTCAGCTTCGTGCGCCAGGTGCAGCATCAGACGGACCTGTATGGCGATGTGATCGAAGCGGCCGCCGTGGCAGGTTGCAACCAGAGCACGCTCTACCCCGCCGGCAACGAGCCGGGTGCCGAACTGGCCGCTGCGCTGAAGATCGTTGCGCAGCTCATCTGCGGAGGACTGCGGACAAAGATCTACTGGGTAAGCATCGGCGGCTTCGACACGCACGCACAGCAGGTGGTGGCCGCCGACCACACCCAGGGCACGCACGCCAACCTGCTGCAAGGCCTCAGCGATGCCATCCGCGCCTTCCAGGACGACCTGCAACTGCTGGGCCTCGAGGACCGCGTGCTGGGCATGACCTTCAGCGAGTTCGGCCGACGCATCGTGGACAATGCCTCGGTGGGCACCGACCATGGCAGCGCCCTGCCCATGTTCCTCTTCGGCACCCAGGTGATCCCCGGCATGTTCGGCACCAACCCGGAGATCCCCGCGGGGGCCACGTTCCAGACCAACCTGGCCATGCAGTACGACTTCCGGTCGGTGTACGCCAGCGTGCTGAAGGACTGGTTCTGCCTTTCCGATGCGGACATCGACACCGTGCTGCTGGACACCTACCAACCGCTGCAGGTGATCGACCCCAGCGGCTGCCTCGGTACCGGGGTGCATGCCATCAACCAACGCGCCGGTGACAGCCTGATGCAGGCCTACCCCAACCCGTTCACCGAGCGCACCACCCTGAGCTACGTGAGCAACGGTGGGCGCGTACTGATCCAGGTCTACAACGAACAGGGGCAGCTGCTGCAAACGGTGTTGAACCAGCCCATGCCTGCCGGCACCTACCAGGTGGACGTGGACCTCGGTCCGCTGCCTGCGGGGGTGTACTACGCACGTCTGCAGAACGAAGGCGTGCAGCAGGTGCGCAACCTGTTGAAGGTGCGTTAGACCCATTGCCGATGGTGCCGTCCGAGGGGCGGTGGTGGTGCAGGGTCACCTTTTCGGGGTGGTCGCATTAAGGGGTGTACGGACGCTCATCGGTCCGGCATACCCAACGACCAACACCCACGACCATGGCACGCCAACTCCTGCTCCTCGTTGCCCTTCTGCTGCGCACGATCACCAGTGCCAGCACCGATACCCTGCAGGTCCTTCTCCACTTCCAGAAGGACCGGAGTGTTCTGCTCCCTGACGCCGCGGTCCGTCTAGACAGCCTCCTGGCCGTGGCTCCGCTCTCCGGCGACCACCACTTCACGGTGCAGGGCCACACGGACAGCGATGGCGACCTGGCCTACAATGAAACGCTCTCCCTGGCCCGGGCGGAGGAAGTGCGGAGCTATCTCGTTGCGCGCGGTGCCGATCCGTCGCTTGTCAGCGTGGAGCGCTATGGCGAACGCGACCCCATGGCCTCCAATGCGCGCGAGACCGGCATGGCCTTGAACCGTCGCGTGGTGGTGACCTATGTCCGCCACTACTTCGCCGATACGGACGAACTGCGTCGAGCGTTGATGGCGGGGAGCGTGCAGCACTTCATCATCGACCCTTCGCAGGAACAGACCATCTTGGGCACTGCCGGTGTGCAGGTGCGCTTTGCCGCTCATTCCTTCGTGGACGCCCTGGGCCAAGTGGTGCAGGGGCCCGTGCATGTGGAGCTCACGGAAGCGCTGGGGCTGCAGGCCATGCTGGCGCACCAGCTGGGCACCCGCAGTGGCGAACGCCTGCTGGAGACCGGCGGCATGCTGCGCGTGGAGGCCAGCGACGGGGAGGGCAACGCACTGCGCCTTGCAGCGGCCTCACCCATGGACATCGCCGTACCGCAACAAGGCCGGATGCCCGGCATGGAGCTCTTCCTGAGCAGCGATGGCCGTGATTGGAACGCCACCGGACGGCCCCTGCAGGAAACGGTGGTCACCACCTGGCAGGAGCCGCGGTACCCCGCACCGCCCCAACTGAGCTACCGACTGCCGCGTTACCTGGAGGACCAGAAGGGACGTCCGGTGAAACCCGTTGAACCCGTAAAGCCGCGCGAACCGATGGCGCCGCGACGGGAGAGCTATACGGCATACAGCCCCTGGTGGGCGTTCCTAGCGCCAAAGCGGGTGGAAGCGAAGATCGAAATGCGCTACGCTGCGGCCATGGAACGCTATGCCGCCCAGATGCACAAGTATGAACGCAAAGTGGCCAGCTACGAGGCCGAATGCAGCAGCTTTCCCGAGCGCCTGCAACGCTACCAAGAGCGCATGGCCGCCTGGAGCAACACGAAAGCCGCGGAATACGCGCAGTGGTACAACAATGTCTACCAACCCGAGCTGGACCGTTACAATGCCCTGTACGCGCCCATCCGGCAACGCTATGATTCACTGGTGATGAACTGGGAACAGGTGCGCGCGGAAAGCCTGCGGCGCTACACGCTGCGCGCCGACAGCATGGGCACGGCGGACATGGGTGGATTGAACGCCTACGTGTTCAGCACGGCGCAACTGGGCTGGATCAACTGTGATCGCTTCATCAACATGCCGGAGTCGCAGAAGTACCAGGTGATCGCGAAGGGGGATCATCCACGGAGCACGGAGGCGTATCTGGTGTTCACCAACATCCGCAGCATCCTGCCAATGGAGCGTAATGCGGTGGGCGAACTGTGCTCGCCACCGGTGGCGCGCAACGAGCCGGCCGTGCTATTCGCCTACACGGTGATCGACGGACGTGCGCATGTGTGCAGGCAAACGGTGACGCCGAACGAGCGTCCCGCCATGCGGTTCGAGCCGAGCAGCTTTGCGGAGATCGGCAGGATCCTGAACGAGCTGGGGCGACGCCCTTCCTGAGCGGGGACAATGAAGGTGGCCGAGGGGGGCGCTTAGTCCCCCTCCTGCTCGTTCCGCACGAAGGCCTGCACCATCCGTAGCTGCCCGAAGCTGAAGCGGTCCCGGAACTCGCTACGGGCATCGTTCAGCCCCTTGTCCGGGTGCTCGCGCATCCAGTCGGCGATGATCTCGCGTTCCACCGCGGGCATCAGGGCCTCGATATCGATGATCCCCTCGGAGATGCCGCGTGCCGCATGCCCCTCGATGGTGCTGAGCGACATGGAGCGCTCGGTGGCGATGTCCGCCAGGCTCCTGCCCTCCTTGATGAGCACGTAGGTCTTCAGGTAGGTCTCGCCCTTCAAGCGCTTCTCCTTCGGGGCCTTGCGTGCCACTGGGGTCTCCGGCACCTCCCAGCCCTCCTCGTCCGACCGGCGGCGCTTCCGGCCGGTCTTGCGGGTGGTCTCCGGCGCGTGCTCCTTCGCCCAGGTGCGCACCTCCTCCACCAACCCGGTGCGCTGAGCGGCGATGCGCTTCTCCAGATCGGGCACACGGCTCACCTCCTCTCCGCTCAGGATGCAGGTGGTGATGTGCGAGGCCTTGGCCAGCTGGGCAAGCTTCTTCACCAGCATGCCATCCAGTTCGCGCAGGGCCTCGCTGTACTGCTTGGTGCGGCTCAGCTGTTCCACCTGGGCCAGGTGCTGCAGCAGGTCCTTCATCCGATCCGTGAGCAGGGCCCCGTAGTAGTCGCTGCCGCGGCGGATGCGGTCCAACAGGGCCTCGCGATCGGCCGCCTGCAGCAGGCGCAGGAGCTGCCCCTGGAACTTCCGCGTGTTCTCCTCCTCGCGCGCAAGCTGTTCGCGGAACCGCGTGAGGGCGGTCTTCATGCTCTCGTCCTCGAACTCATTGGTCTCGGTGTGGTCGCGCTGCACCCACTCGGCGCGCTTCAGCAGGTCGCCCAGGTCGAAGGTGCTGGTGAGCACCGCCTGCAGGTAGTGCCGCTGTTGCTCGCGGAGCTGCTCAGGCAGGGGCTGCTGGCTGTGGCGCCGCTCACTGAAGGCCACCACATCGCGGTCCGTGGTCACCACCGAGGGGTCGATGCGGGTGCGGAGAATGAGGCCTTCCAGCGAGCGCAGGCGCGAAAGGGCCACATAGACCTGGCCGGGTGCGAAGGCCTGCCCCACGTCGATCACGGCGCGGTCGAAGGTGAGGCCCTGGCTCTTGTGCACGGTGATGGCCCAGGCCAGTTTCACGGGATACTGCTCAAAGGTGCCCAGCACCTGCTCCTGCTGCTCCTTGGTCACCGGGTCCACCACATAGCGCTTGTTCTCCCAGGTCTCGCGCTTCAACTTGTAGGGCATCCCGGTATCGATCATCCGCACGGTGATCACCCCACCCGCAATGGACTCCACCCGCGCGAGCCGTCCGTTGAAGTAGGCCTTCTCCGCATCGTTGCGGACGAACATGAGCTGTGCGCCTTCCTTCAGCACCAGTTCGCGCAGCACGGGGAACATGCTCTCGGGGAAGTCGCCCTCGATGTTGGCCTGGAAGCGGTGCAGCTGGCCCGGCAGCTGGTCCAGCGCACGCTGGTTCAGCTCGTCGGCGCTGCGGTTGTGCGTGGTGAGGGTGATGACCCCCTCGGTGTCCTTCGGATCGATCTGCGGACGGAAGTGGGCGTTGAGTGCCGCCACATCCTCGGCGGTCACCCGGTCGTCGCGCAGGTTGTTCAGGATGCGGATGAAGCGGTCGTCCTGCTGGCGGAAGATCTTGTCCAGCTCGATGTGCGCATAGCCGCTCTCCCTCAGCACACGGGCCTCAAAGAAGTGCATGCTGCCATACCAGCGGCGCAGCACGTTCCATTCATCGTCCTTCACCACGGGCGGTAGCTGAAAGAGGTCGCCGATCATCAGCACCTGGGCCCCGCCGAAGGGCTGGCCCCAGCGCTGGCGCACGCTGCGCATCCGGAAGTCGATGGCGTCGAGCAGGTCGGCACGCAGCATGCTCACCTCATCGATGATGAGCAGGTCCACATCGCGCAGCACGTTGCGGCGCAGGGCGTTGAGCGGATGGCGGCGCGTGAGGGTGCCGCGGTCGTGGAAGGCCCCGTAGGGCGGAATGTCGGCGGGCAGCTGCTGCTCGGGCACAAAGGACCCGAAGGGCAGCAGGAACTGGCTGTGGATGGTGACGCCCCCGGCGTTCAGGGCGGCGATGCCCGTGGGGGCGAGGATCACGTAGCGCTTGTGCGTGCTCTCGGCCAGCCTGCGCAGAAAGGTGGTCTTTCCGGTCCCCGCCTTGCCCGTAAGGAACACATGGCGGTTGGTGCTGTTCACGAACGCCGCCGCCAGGGCGGCCATCTCGGTCTCTACATGGGCGTTCCCCGCGGCACCTGGCGGCCCTTCCGTGGAGGAGGTATTCCCTTGGGAGGACGGGGTTCCAGGAGCAACAGCGTGCGGGTCCTTTACGACATGCGACATGGATCTTTGGTTCAACGAACGGCTCCGGTGGTTGACGACCTCATCGTCACCGGCACGGCCACAAGATAAGGTCCTCCATCCTGCGACCAAGGTCACGATCGGGTATCACGGGGAGGAGCGAACTTTGCGCCCACGATCCATGAACTGGCTCCCGCTCACCGAACTCGCCCAGCTCGATGCCATCGACGCGGCATCCGCCGAACGCCCCGTGCTGCTGTTCAAGCACAGCACCCGATGCAACATCAGCGGCGCGGCCCTGCACCGTTTGGAAAGCGCGTGGACCAGAGGCGATGATGCCAGCCAAGCGGCCTGGTACTTGGACCTGCTGCGCCACCGCGACATCTCCAACGCCATCGCCGACCGCTATGGCGTGGAGCACGCCTCCCCGCAGGTGCTGGTGATCCGCGATGGGCGGTGCGTGCACCACGCCTCGCACTTCGGCATCACCTACCGCGATGTACTCTCCGTGCTCAGCGGTTCTTAGCGCTCACAGCTTCAAGCGATGTCCATGTCCCATCCGCTGATGCTTCGCTGCCTGGTCGTCGTGATCGGCTGGGCCGGGATGGTGGAGGCCCAAGGCCAGCCGCTGTTGCAACCCACCACATTGCCCTCGGTGGTGAAGGCTCCCGCTCTCACACCCGCATCATTACCCTCGCCGTGGCGTTACGACCACTTGGGGCTCTTCTGCAAGCTGGACGTCCAGTTGGAACGCAAACTGCGCTTCCCGGTGCTCTTCCGCCTGGGCGATCCCATGCAGGTGGATGCCTGGGAAGGCAAGGGGCCGCTCCGCCACCTGCGCTGATCAGTGCTGCACCACAAGCGGCCGCACCCGGTCGCCGATGCGTACGCTGTACACACCGGCCTCCAGCCCGGATACATCGAGGGTGGCGCGCATCGCGTTCAAGCGGGAAACCTGCACCAGCCGCCCTTCCGCATCGCGCACTTCGAGCACCGTGGGCCCTGTAAGGTCCTCGCACACCAGTTCCACCCTGGCATGGGCCGGATTCGGATAGAGCGCGAAGCTCCCTTTGGACCGCTCGTCCATGCCGATGCTGATGTCGCTGATCTCGGAAAGACCGGTGCTGGTGGTCACCCACACATCGCCCTGCGCATCCACGGCCAAGCGTCGCACATTGGGACCTGCCAAGCCATCGGCGGGCTCGATCTGGTCCCACACCCCATCCGTGAAGTAGCTCACGCCACCCACGGTCACCAGGTAATCCACGTACACACCTGCCCAGATACGTCCAGCCGGGTCAATGACCACATCGGTGATGGGGTTCAGTTCATCGGGAGGTGGAAGGATGAAGATGTTGAGGTGGTCGGCGAGGTGATCATTGGCGGCATCAAGCACCGAGATGCCCTCGGCCGTGCCCACCCACTTCTGCTGACCGCCATCCACCGCGATGCTGCGCACACGACCCGAGACCAGCCCATCCGCCGTACCGATGGTGGTGAAGGTGCTGCCATCGTAGACCACCACGCCGGCCAGGCCACCGCTGAAGAGCACGTCACCATTGTCGGCGAAGGCCACATGCAGGGTGCCGCCGAAGGGGATGTCCGGTGAACCAAAGGCCGTAAAGGTGCCATTGCTGATGCGCGTGGCACCGTTGATGGTGCACACCCACACATCGCCATTGGGCGCCTGTTTGATGTTCTTCACCGCGTCATCGCCCAATCCGTCGGCCGTGGTGTAGGTCACATAGCTGCTGCCATCGAACACGCTCACACCGAAGTCAGTGCCCACCCACACCTCGCCTTCGCTGGTCACCGCAATGGCATAGGCATCGTTGTTGGCCAGGCCCGGGTGCGTGGTGGTGTTATGCACGGTGAAGGTGCTGCCATCGAAGGCCGCCACACCCTGCGCGGTGGCCAGCCAGATGGTGCCATCGGGCGCCACCGCCACATCGCGTATGTCGTCCGAGGGAAGACCGCTGGAAATGGTCCAGGTAGTGATGGTGTACTGGGCCTGCACCAGTCCGGACAGGACGAGCGCGGAGAGCGTAACGAGCTTGTTCATGGGAGGAGGATGAACGGTTGGGTGATGATGCCGTCGGTGGTGCGCACCTGCAGGATGTAATGGCCGGAGGAAAGTCCGACCGTGCTCATCTGGATGAGATGACGGTCCGTGTAGCGCTGCACGGCGGTCACCGGCCGCCCATCGGCGGAGAAGACCTGCACGTCCATGGAGCCCTGCACGTCCACGAAGGCGTTCACCTCCGTGGTGGCCGGGTTGGGCCAGAGGGCCAGGGCGCGATCGGGCTCGGCACCGAACTCCAACCGGTTGTAGCTGGCGGGGGTCGGGCTGAGGCGCTGGAAGGGACCGGTTCCATTGGGCGAGCGGCCCCAGGTGTAGAGCGGGTACTGCTCGCCGAAGGTCACCTGGTCCAGCACGGCAGTGCTGTCGTAGGCCAGCATCACGGCCTCGCCGGTGGCTTCCAGCTTGAAGTTGGCATGGTCATCCCCCACCGACGTGCGGTCGTCCGTCCAGATCACCAGGTACTCGCCGGGCTCCAGGGTGCGGTCGGGAAGGGCCCACTTGGTGGGATCGGCGGGGTCGTCAGAGAGGTGCAGGCCTGCTGTGGAGATCGTCGCATTACCGCTGTTGTAGAGCTCCACCCAATCGCCGGCCTCGCCAGTGGGGTCGAGCACCTGACCCGTGTTGTCGGCCATCAGCTCATTGATCACCAGCATCCCGGGGGTGAGGCGAGAGAGGACCACATGGGTCTCATGGGCGGCACGCGCCGGGGAGAAGGCACCCGCGGTGGCGTTCTCCGCATAGAGGTAGAACTCCAACCGGTTGGTCGCGGCGGTGAGCTGCACCCCGTACACACCATCGCCGGCAGCGCCATCGCCGTGCGTGCCATCGTCCCACATCGGCAAGCATTGGAAGCGGCCGCGCGTTCCGGAGCGGACCATGAGCAGCACGGTATCGGCGCCGCTCACAGGAACGGTGATCGTGAGCAAACCGCCCACGGCGATATCCTCCGGAGCATGGGTCACCGCGCCGATGATGGGCTCGCCAGTGAAGCCGGGATAGGTGGCGAGGTAGGCGGTGCGCGCGTCCATCAGTTCGGTGAGGCCCGGATAGGCCACCGTATAGTTCACGGTCTGGTCCAGGTTGTCCAGGAAGGACTGGTAGGTGTAGAACTTGTTGGTGTCGGCCTGCACGTGGGCATCGATCAACGCCTGCAGCTCCAAGGCGCGATCGCGGTACCCTCCGTCGGCGAACTGCTCATTGATGATCGTGCGCAGGTGGGCCAGGTACATGCGGCGGTACATGCCGTTGGTGAAAAGGTTGCGCATCAGCGGTCGTGGGAACACGCTGGGGCCGCTGTAGTGGCTCAGCGGATCGATGGTCTTGGCCTGCGCGATACTGAATCCGTTCCAGTAGGTGGAGGCGTCGGTGAGCCGGAAGCTGGCAAAGGACATGTTCAGGTCCCAAGGGATGGTGCTCCACAGGCCGTACTCGTCGCGGTACAGGTAGTAGTTCTGGGCATAACCCACGTAGCTGTCGAAGTTGATGATGGCGTAGTTGAACGCGTGCATCCACAGCGCTCGGTCCACGTTCAGCACCCGCGCGATGCTGTCGGGCTCATTGTTCAGCACGTGGATCAGTTCCAGCAGGTGGCCCCAACCGTGGTCGGACTGCAGGTCGTACAGGTCTTCGTAATCCGTGCTGTCGGGGCCCGGGGTGTCGCTCAGGTTGCAATTCTCGCCGGTGAGGTCCACCGTGGGTGGGTTGCCCTTGAAGAAGCTGCCGTCCTTCTCCCCGAAATGGTCCTTCAGGAAGTCACCACCCACATCCTCCACACTGGTGTACAGGCCCACCAGCGTGTCGTTCACATAGAGGTTGGCATAGTTGGCGCGGGAAGCGTGCATGTAGTGGCGTGCCACCTCGTAGGCCATCACCTCGCGTAGGAAGGAGGGGTCCTGTATCACGTTGCTCAGCTTGAGCTTTTCGCAGCCCTGGTAGTCCTGCCCGGCATGTACCTCGTCCAGCTTGATGTTGAAGGGGTTCTTCGCGCGCCCTGGGCTGTAGGAACTGTAGCCCTTATGCCGGACGCCCACATCGGGCAGCAGGGTTCCGTCGATCACCAGGTCACCGAGCAGGCGTTCATCCTCACCGGCCAGATAAAGGCTGTCCAGCACATGTCGCCAGTCGGACACATCGAAGTACATCCGCAGCTCCCGCACGGACGAAAGGTCGTACAGGTCGGGTTGCGCGAAAGCCGAGGCTGGTGCCACGGCCATCGCCACCACGCATGCTAGGCTCGACCACGACCGCATCGGCATCAGTGCTTCACCACCACACGCCGCACGTCCCGAAGACCGGTGGAATGCTCCACAACCACCTGGTAGACCCCATCGGGCAGGTCGCCCACATCGATCGTCCAATCGGGCCGGGTGCGTTTCACCTCACGGCCGGTGGCATCGAGCACCACGAAGCGCTCCATGGTGGAAACGTCCACACCCATCAGGTTGAGCACCCCGGTGGTCGGGTTGGGATACAGCTCCATGGTGGTCGCCTCTTCCTCCTCCACGGCGGTGGCCAGTCCGCAGGGATCCTCGCCCAGCAGGGCGCTCACTCCCGGATAGTCGCAGGTGTAGCGGAAGGCCTTCTGCGGCCCGGCGTTGTACTGCCACACCACCTGGTTGCTGGGGTTCACCTCGTACATGTACTGGCCGCTCAAGGCCACGAAGGTGTTGCCATTGGGCATGCGCTCGGCCGCGCTCTGTCCGCCGGCGAAGGCCAGACAGGTGTGGCGCCATTGGTAGTTGTCCGGCCCCCACACGGCGCCAGGGGTCCACGGATAGGTGAACCCATCGCGTTCGGGGTTGATGGCATCGATGGTGGTGGTATTGCTGCCTCCACCGCTGTTGTTCACGAACATCAGCCAGCCGGCGTTGGGCGCATCGGCGCGCACCCACTTCACATCATGAACGGCCGCAGGAATGCGCTGCGTACCGGTGACACCGTAGTTGGCCGGTTTGCCCCAGCGGAACAGGAAGTCACCGCCACGGCCGCTGTTGCCGCCGGTGTGGCCGGCCGCCTCCTCGGTGGTGGTGCTGTGGTCGATGATGAAGATCTCGCTCAGATAGCGTGCACAGAAGGCGACCTGGTCCAGCTCGGCATTGTAATCGATGCCGTTCTCATGGAACCAATCGATACCGCCACCCGGTCCCCCCCCGCCGCTGATGGCCACGTTGATGTTCATCCGCTCGGGATGCTCGGCGATGGGCATGTAGTTGGGCTTGGTGGGGTCGGCGTACTGGATGAAGCGGTCCTCCATATCCCATTGCCACACGATCTGGGCGGTGTTGCCCGTGGGCTGGATCTCGATGATTCGCCCCGGATACTTCGCCGAGGATCCTGTGTAGCCCATGGCCTGCAGTTCCGCTGCGGTCTTGCGCACATAGGCGAGCAACAGCACGTTGCCATTGGGCATCAGGGCAATGTCGTGGTGCGTCACATGGTCGGCACTGGAATAGGTAAAGGACCACACCACCTGGCCGTTGGGGTCCAGTTCCTGGATGAGGCCGCTCACCGCTGCGCTGTTGATCTGGTTGCCGGTGTTCACCGCCGTGCGCACGATGTTGCCGTTGGGCTTCAGCTCCATCGCATAGCTGTATGTGGTGGGGCAATTCCACGTCTTCACGATCTGGCCCTGCGCGTTCAGCAGCCGCGAGGTGGTCTGGTTCATCAGGTTGTAGAGCGCAAATCCATCAAAGGCGTTCTGTGCAATGGCACTGCCGGATGCAGCAGCGGAGAGGAACAGCAGCAGGCCGTTCCGGAGCGATGGAAGGAACATGGGATCGGTCGGGATGAAGGGGGTAAGAGGTTCCGGGTGGCGGAGGATGCAGGTCCGCTTAAGGACAGCTTAAGACAAAGGTCACATTCCCTTGGACCCGGGAACGTGCCATTGGTTTGATCGCCATGGTTCATCGACGGACGGCTGTCAACAAGCGACCGGCCCAAAAGGCCTGCAGCATGCGTCAGTGCCCTCCTTCAAGTGCGAAGGTGACCACGTGCTCGTCCAACGAGGTTTCGGACAGTTCACGCTTCAGCAGCACCACATCGTGCACGGATACGTCGCCAACAAAGGGATGCGGGCTCAGCAGGGCCCAGGCATCCTCGAACTGTGCGGCCTTCAGGCCGGTGGCCAGGGGCAGCCGCGCGCGTTCGGCGACCTGCACCCCCAGCTTGCGGATGCGGCGGTTGGCCCGCACATGGTCCACGATACGCTGCCGCAATGGGTTCAGCGCCTCCTTCTCCACCACATCGATGTAGATGGTGCGGCGGTCCTCCGAGTGGGCGAATCCGTTCAAGTGCAGACGGAAGGGGGCCACCCCGGCACTGCCGCGCCAGATGGCATCGCTCAACGCCCGCTCATAGTCAGGTGGAAGCTCGGTCTCCAACAGGGGGATGCCGGGCATGCGGTAATAGCCACCAAAGATGCCGATGCGCTCCTTCAGCAACTGGCGCCATTCCATCACCCGGGCCAGTACAGCGCCAGCCGGGTCCACCACGAGGCGGTACTCGTTGGTGTACACCAGTGAGTCGAAAAGCGTGAGGGCATCGGCCTTACTGCGCGGCATGACGGGACAAAGATCACGCACTGTGCAAACCTGCTCCCCGGTCGCACATCACCATTCGTGAACAGGTGGTTGGGAATTGGGCTGGACCGATCCATGCACCATACGGAACAACACGGGCCGGACCGTCGAGGGGCCTGAGCATCCCGCTCCATGAGGCCCGACGATCATCGAACACCGTCAGCTCATGGTCACGCTGCACTTCAAAACGTTCACCTACCCAACTTGCCTCGACCCCGGCGCTTTAGCGCAAACGTTCGGAGCTTCAGTGAACAACGCTCACCTGCTCTCCTGCAGAGCTTCGGTGAACGAATTCCACCTACACAGCTTCACTTCCGCGGCTGACGAAGAACATCTCCATCTCCCCTTTCCCCTTGGCCTGCACCTTGCCCCGTGGGGTGAATGTTACGCCGGGTATCGCCTTCACGAGGTCATACGTCGCGCCGCTGATGTTCACCTTACCGATCTCCCCGCTGCTCTCCATGCGGCTGGCGGTGTTCACCGTATCGCCCCAGATGTCGTACTGGAACTTCTTCACGCCCACGATGCCGGCCACCACCGGACCGCTGTGGATCCCCACGCGCATCTCGAAGTAGGGCTTGCCCGCAGCCATACGCTCGGCCTTGTGCTTCTCCATGAAGTCCTGCATCTCCAGCGCGGCGAACACCACATCTGCAGGACCACCATGGGTGGGATCGGGCAGACCACCGGCGGCCATGTACGAGTCACCGATGGTCTTGATCTTCTCGATCCGGTAGGTGTCCATGATGGCATCGAAGGCCTTGAAACAGGCGTTGAGCTCCTGGACCAGCTCGGCCGGCCCCACCTGTTCACTGAGCTGGGTGAAACCGCGGAAGTCGGTGAAGAGCACGGTGGCTTGATCGAAGTGGCGCGCAGCAGCACTGCCCTTGGCCTTGAGCTCATCGGCCACCTCCTGTGGCAGGATGTTCAGCAACAGCTCGTCGCTGCGGTCCCGTTCAGCGCGCAGTTCAGCGGTGCGCTCCTTCACCTCGGCATCGAGATCGTCGCGCTGGCGGGCCACCAGGCGGTTGTGGTGTGCCGAGCGGATGGCCAGGTAGACCGCGGCGCTCACCGGCACGGCCACATAGGAGCAGTACTCGGCAATGGTCCCGAACCAGTCGAACAACGCCACGCCCGCCAGTTCGCCCACCACTTGGAAGGCGATGGAGAGCAGTGAGGAGATCACCGCTCCAGCCCCCAGCCAGCGCTCATAGCCCGGCATGCGGAGCAGCTTGATCCCGTGCCGCACCACCTCCACCGCGAAGATGGCCAGCGACACCCCGAAGAGCAGGCCCATCACCATCAGTACGAGCAGGACGGTCACGGTCATGTCGGAATCCTCCAATACGAAGCCGTCCGTGAGGTCCACCAGCCCGAAGCCCCTCATCACCAACACCGCAACTACCGTGAGGGTGACCACCAGCACACCTGTGGTGTAGAGGACGGTCATCCGTCGCGTTAGGCCGCCGTGCATGGTGGCCAATACCATGATGAGCAGGTAGGTGGGCCAGGCCATCATCAGGCTGTCCACATCGTCGAGCAGGCGGGTGAGCTCCGGACCGAAACCCAGCACGCGCTGATTGCCGGCCAGGTCGGTGAACGTGGAGAGCGCATTCACCAGTGAGAGCAGGGCAAGCAGCAACCAACTGCGCTCATTGCGGTCGTTCCACCAGATGATGAGCGCCAGCAGCACGATGATGGTGTTCACGCCAATGAAAAGGCCGTGGTGCATCAAGGACCGCTGCATGTGATAGCCCGCATCGGAGAGGTGAAGTGTGGCCCTCAGGTCCAACTGGCGGAACGATGTGCCCGGAGGGGCTTCCAGCCGCAGGGCCAGGACCTCGGGTCGACCATCATGCGCGGGCCGCCAAGGCAGGGTCACAGGTACCAAGGTCCGCTCACGGGTCAGGACGCGTTCACCGGGCGATTCCGGTAGACCCACCGAGCGCAGCACCTCCACACCGTTGTGGTACAAGACAAAGGGTACGGCAGACTGCACCACCAGCCACAAGGGGCGATGCTGCACATCCGGCTGCGGCTCCAGGTGATAGCGGACCCAATGCACGCCCACGCCGGACACGATGCTGTCGAGCCCCTTGCGCGGCCCCAGCCAGGTGGAATCCACCAACTGGCGAAAGGCAAAGCTGCTGTCATCGCCGATCCAGTGGCGCATGTCGGCCATGGAGGCCAGGTCCAGGCCGGGCACTTCGGTGCCCATGCCGCTCACCCGCGTGGTGCTCTCGCTCAATCGCCGCAGGTCCACCCTCCCCTCTGGCGGGTCATCCTGCGCCGCGGTGTAGCCTGCCGAACTCAGGCATAGGAACAGCACCAGTGACCGCAGCAGGGCACGCATGGTGGGAAAGGTAGCGCGGCGGTGCATACGTCAAGCAACCGTTCACCCAGCAAAAGGGAACTCCCGCACCACCGCATAGAGCGCCCCCGGCCGGAGCTCCCGGCGCAACAGCAGCACAGAGCGCACCTCGTGCCCGCCGAGGAACACATGCGGGGCCAGCAGGGGCCAGGCCGTCTCGAACTGCACCGGCTTCAACCCGGCAGCAATGGTGAGGTGCGGATGGTCCGTGGCCCGCACATGGTCTCTCAGCGCTTCGTTCCTGCGCACCGCCTCCACCAAGGGTCCGCGCAGCCGTGCAAGGGCATCCTTCTGAACCGGTTCGATGTAGATGGTGCGGCGATCGGGGAAGTGGGTGATCCCCGTATAGTGAAGATCGAAAGGCTGCGCGCCCCTCACGCCAAGCTCGACGCCGTGCGCGACCGCCGCGCCCAGCGATCCCGGCAGATCGGCCAGGAAGAGGGTGAGATGCGGCATCAGCAGACGACCGCTGAAGTGCCCGATGCGCGCATGCAACAGCTCGCGCATCCGCACCACCTGCTCCGCGATGGACGCCGATGGTGCGATCAGGACGAGGTACCTGTGCGTGGGGGTCATGCCACCACGAAGATGCGAAGGCGGCGGCGTGTGCTACCTTGGCCGCCACCATGTGCTACGGGACCAAGGCCCGCACTGAGATGAGCCTGCGCATCGCCAAGAGCCGCGGTGACGAGGCTGCCGTGCACAAGTTGATGAAGCTGCTGCATCCCGAACTGGACCACCACTTCGCCAATGGCTTCACGCACCCCGAGATGGTGGCCTACACCGACGATGCACCGCACGAGCCGCAGCTGATGACCTGGGGCCTGGTACCCGGCTGGGTGAAGGACGGCGCGCAGGCCGACGAGATCCGTGACCGCACCCTCATTGCCCGCGGCGAGAGCATGTTCGAGAAGCCGTCCTTCCGCACCTCGGCCCGCAGCAAGCGCTGCCTCATCTTCGTGGAGGGCTTTTACGAGCATCACCACTTCGGGAAGAAGACCTATCCCTACTTCATCCACCTGAAGGGCCGGCCCCAGTTCGCGCTGGCGGGGTTGTGGGACGACTGGACCGACAAGGCCACGGGTGAGCACCGCCGCACCTTCAGCATTGTCACTTCCGAGCCCAACGAACTGGTGCGCCGCATCCACAACAACCCCAGGATAGACGGTGCGCGCATGCCGCTGATCCTCACCGAGGCCGAAGAGGAACAATGGCTGGCGCCTGTGCACAGCGCAGCTGATGTGGAGGCCCTGCAGCGCCTGGTGCGCCCCTACCCTGCCGAGGCCATGGCCGCACACCCCGTGGCACCTCTCCTGGGCAAGGCCGGGAGCGGCAACAGCCCGCACGCCAGCGATCCCTTCGAGTACCCCGAACTGCTGCTGGCCGACCCGCTGCAGTGAGCGGGCAGGCCCAGGAAGTTCCACAGCCCCTACTTCACCACCACCACGACCAGGTACTTGGACAGGCTCCAGAACTCGTCCTTATCCAGGATCACGAGCTTCTCGCCGCCGTTCTCCAGGGTGTAGCTGCCGTGCGGATGCGGCGTGGCCAGACGCGCCTTCTTGGCACCGACCATCACCGCGCTGGTCTGTGACAGGTCGATCTGCTGGAACGGCTCCTTGTTGAGCCCCTCTGTGCGCATCTTCTCCGTGGCACCAATGCCCACGATACCACCCTCCTTGGTGAGCACGCCCTTCTCGCGCAGGTCCTTGCTGCTGCCCACCACGTAATAGGCCGTGTTCAGCTCCGCTTCCTGAAGGGCCGCCAGCTGGTCCTTGTCCATGTACATGCCCATCCAGTACTGCACGGCCCGGTTGGAACCCGCCAATTGCTGCTTCAACATGGCGACCTCCGAGTCCTTGTCGGCCACCTGTTGCTCCAAGGAACCGATGGCAGCCTCCAACTCGGCCATCTGCGCTGCAGACCCCTTCGCCTCCTTCCGCAACTTGGCGATCAACTTCTTGTTCTCGGCGAGCAGGCCGTCGATGCTCTGGATATCCGCCAGGATGCTCTCCTCCATGTCGGCGGTCTCGCCACCTGCGGGTGTACCCACCAACTGTCCTTCCTTGGAACGGATGGTCCGGAGGTTGTCGCTGATCCGGCCGAAGGTGCTCAGCACCATGGTCATCGCGGAGTCCTTCCGGGCCGACTCCGCCATCACACGCTCATGCTCCTGCTGGAGCTCGATATAGGCCGGGTCCTGCTCAGGCTCGCCCTGGCAGGCGGCCAGCAAGGCCACAAGGGTCAGGGGGAAGATGGTAGTGATGGTGCTCATCGCGTGTTCGTGGGTTGATCGTGATGGTAGTGCTCGCTTTCGGACCGGCAACTTAGCAAGGCGCCAAGGCTCCGAACATGACGAATGTTAAGGCCGGGCAGGGCTGTGGATGGTCGACCCTGCTCGGCTACATCCATGTGGCGGATGCTACCATGGGTCACGTGTTCTGATGCTCCCAGTTGCGCACTTCAACGATGAACGGACCTCCATTCAGGGGCGTATCGTGCCGTGGGGATCGGGCGCACCTGAGCACCCTACGCCACCTCCGCATGCCGGTCCACGAGTTGCTGCAACCGCTGCTGGTCAACGATGAGGCCACCGGTGCGGCGCTCGTCGAACACATCGTTCACGCGGTACATCACCGTGCCTGTGCGGCAGTTCCACCAGCGGGCCTGCACCTGACGGGTGGCGTGTTCGATCGCCACCTGGTCGCCCACGCACCACAGCGCATGGGCACACAGCTCGGCCATGAGCTGGCCGATCGTGACGTTGACGTCGGTGACAAGGCCGCGCTTGGGGTCCTTGGTCAGGATGAGGTAGCGGATGCAATCGCGGCCCACGTACCGGTTGGCGATGGGCACGCACTGGCCTCGCCAAATGACCAGGGCGCCGATGCGCAACTTGATGAGGGGCAGGGACCGCACGGGACAAGGCACTTGATCGACGAAATAGCCGACGATCACGGTGTGCAGAAGATAGCATCTGGAACCGGGCCACTGCGGGCATACAGCCATCCCCTTGTCAAGACAGCGGTCAGGCATTCGTCCGCACTGCATGCATCGGCCCGGATACCCGTTCGTACCTTCAGGCAGCATTTCCGCTCTTCCCCAACGTCATTCCCTCATGAACCGGACACTACCCCTTCTCGTGCTGCTCCTGATGGCCCTCGCCGGCCGAGCACAAACGCACTTTTACATGGACCAGATCCTGGTGCAACCGGCCAACCCCACAACCTTGGATGAGGTGGAGATCGATCTGGTGGGCAACCTGAGCGATGGTGGGGCCTACATCGCCACGGCACAGGCCGATGTTTCGGGCGGCCAGGTGAATATCACGCTCGTCGCCCTGAGCAATGGCGGCATCACCGTACTGGTGCCGCACACGGAGACCATCGTGCTGGGCCAGCTGCCCGCAGGCACCTACACCATCGACTTCACTGATGCCAGCACCGGTATCCTGGACGGCGCCCCCGCGGCGCAGCACACCTTCACCGTGAGCGGCCCGGAGTTCCCCTGCGACGAGCTGAACGTGGCCGTGCAGTGGGCGCCCTTCAGCGATACGGCGGTCATGGTGCATGTGCAGCACACCACGGTGGAGCAGTTCGACTATCCCAACTTCATCCTCTTCGATGCACAGGGCGACACCCTGGCCAAGGAGACGGTGACCTTCTTCGCCATTCCGCAGGACAGCTGGCACACACTGCGGCTGATCGATGGCGCCACGCCGCCGGTGGGCACCTTCAACGGTCGCCTGGAACTGTGGACGGGCTTCACCAGCACGCTGGCCTGCGTGTGGGAGCTGCCCATCGATCTGTGCCCGCCCGTGGGCTGCCACACCATCCACCCCACCTTGGCCAACTTCGGCGGGGCCATCCCCATCGGCACCTTCAACTGGACCATCGCGGATGATGGAGGCGTGGTGGCCGCAGGCCAGTTCGAGCTGACACCGGACGTGCAGCTGGATGCGGACACCGTGTGCCTGCCCGCCGGGGCCTACTTCATGAACGTGTCCCCCCTGGCGCCCCCCACCGGAGGCGCACCCACCTACTACGTGGCAGGCCCAGGCCTCACGGCCACGGAAAGTCGGCCAGTGCTGTGGTCGCTGCCGGTGGAATTGGACTTCCCGCTCTACCCCTACTGCCTGGAGAGTCCCGAAGGCATCAGCGATGCGGAAGGCCAGGGGCTGTTCACGGCCACGATGCCGGGCGGGCTGTGGGTGCGCACGGCGGATGGACGCCCACTGGGCGCAATGCGATTGATGGATGCGCAGGGCAGACTGGTGATGGCCACCACAGCCAACATGGACCGCCACTACCTGCCCGTTGGCACGCCGGGCGTGTACGTCCTTCACGCAGGTGGGCATGCCGTGAAGGTGGTCGCTGGCATGGACTGAGCACGGTCAGGTTAAAGCGGCCGGTGGGGCGGTATCTTCAACGGACCAGACCCCACACCATGGCCCGCTTCCCCTACTACTCACTGGCGCTCACCGTGCTCTGCACGGCTGATGCACGCGCCCAGTTCGATACCACGCTCACCACGATCTGCGCGGGCTGCCCGCTATCGGAGCTGCTGCTGGAATGGGACAGCGCTCCCGGTGCCGATGAACTGGTGCAGGTGGGTGACAGCCTGTATGTGCGCTCCAACGACGGGCTGGGCGGCTTCGGCTCACCCCAGTTCGTGACCGCCCTGCCCACCGGGGAGCAACTGGTGCTCTTCGAGGATGTGGACGAGGATGGCGACGCCGACCTGTTCACCCATCTGGGTGGCACGGTGCACCTGCTGCGCAACGAGGGCGGCACCTTCAGCACCGTGCTGCTGGACACTGAGCTCAGCTTCGACCAATGGCAGAACCATCCGGCCTGGTTCGGTTCGGTGCGCGCCATGCACGTGGATGAGGACGGACAGAAGGACCTGGCCCTTCGCCGGAACAATGGCAACACCTTCGTATGGTACCGCAACGACGGGCTGGGCGGCTACGTGAAGCGCACCGAGACCCTGCCGGTGAACGTGATCACTGACGGTGACATCGTGGCGCTGGACTGGAACAACGACGGGCTGAACGACCTGATCACCACCACCGACAGCGAACTGCATGGCGTGGTGATCCTGCAGGACAACGGCGCATGGACCAGCGAGCCCGACACGATCTGCACCGTCAACCAAGGCTTCGGCATGCGCTTCTGGGATGTGGCGGACCTGAACGCGGACGGTGTGCCCGACCTGCTGAACCCGCGGCACATGTTCCTCTCCGATCCGGACTCCACCTTCTTCCGGCGTCTGGTCCAGACCGACATCAACTATCAGGACTACCGCCGCATCCTGGACCTGGACTGCGACGACCGGCCCGAGCTCTTCGGCAAGGCCCAGAACGTGGGCAATGCCGTGTTCTGCGTGGTCCAGATGAACGAGGACAGCCTGGTCGTCGAGCTCTGGGAGGAGCTTGATCCCTTCATCATCAGTTTCATGCTGCACATCGTGGCCGACCTCAATGCCGATGGTGCACCTGACCTCGTATTCAAACAACTACCCCTACCCGAGAACACGGTCTACGCGCATTACAACCTGGCCACAGCACCCGAGGTGGCGCTTACGCTGCCCTTCACGGCCCTTCCCTACGGCACCAGCGCGCTGCTGGAAGGCGGTACACCCGAAGGTGGCACATGGAGCGGCGAAGGCGTGGTGGGCGATACGCTGTTCACCGCGCTCACCACGGAATGGCCCCTGCTCATCACCTATTCCTACACCACGGAATACGGCTGCACGGGTGCTGCCGAGGCGTTGGTGGACATCGTGACGGGCCAGGGCGATGCATCGGTCAACCTGCTGGCCGCCTATCCGCAACCCGCCGACGAAGAGGTGTGGCTGCCCGTGACAGATGGGAACACCATGCTCCAAGTGCATGATGCCACCGGACGGCTGATGGTGCCGACGATGACACGGTACGGCGATCGCCTCCACATCGCCACGGACCAGCTGCCTGCCGGGACATACCTGATCACGTTGCTGGCGCGCGGCCGACCCGCGGGCCATGGACGCTTGGTGGTGGTGCACTGAGGTCAGCCGCTCATGCCCGTTGGTGGTGCTTAGGTCGCCGACCTGCCGATCGTCAGGTCGGCGACCAAAGCAGCAGCCCACCTTTGCATCGTGCGCAAAGTGATGCTGCTCGTACAGGGCTTCCTCGCGGTGAACGCGGTGGTGGGTGGTGTGCTGCTGATGCTGGCACCGGATGGCTCACTGCTCCAATTGCCGCGTGACTTCATGCACAGCGCGCTCTTTGCCGACTTCTTCTGGCCGGGCGCGATCCTCTTCGGCATCGTGGGCATGGGCCACGGGCTGGGCATCCTCCTCACCTGGCGCCACAGCGCACTGGCTCCATTGGCCGCATTGGTGCTGGGCCTTGGCACGTTGCTCTGGATCGGTGTGCAGGTGCTGATGACGGAGCTGTTCTGGCTTCAGGCGCTGATCGCAGCCTTGGGTCTGGTGGAGGTGGTGGCCAGCCGGCGGATGGCGTGAAGGAGCATGGCCATGGTTGTATCGTTCAGAACGCCAGCAACTATAGTTGTGAACTTTCGTCGGGACCGGATGCAGAGCACTTACCTTTCTGACAAGTTCGGCACCGCTTCCGGACTCCCGAAGACCTGTAGATGGTCTTCATCAGAAGGCGAAACACGGACTTAAGTCCTTCGCTGGTCATCTACGATCCCCGGTAAGGCGATCAACAAGCGGCAGGCGACCCCGGGTAAAGAACTCCCCGGTCCCCCGACACTGGTACACGTTCGCATGTCGCTCCCGGGCCCGGGACCGCACATCCGTCCTCACCCCGCTCCACGAGCAGGGACCCCGCACCAGTCAAGGAGGATCGCAGAGCCAGGCGGCCCAACGGAGCGCAACACGCACAACACATCAGTACCATGGACAACGTAAAGAAGGAAGTAACCGCCGGCCTGTTCAAGATCGCACCCAACACCTGGGGTGCCATGAAGACCAAGCTGAAGAACAAGTTCACCCAGCTCACCGACACGGACCTGGCCTTCGAGGAGGGCAAGGAACGTGACCTGAGCAGCCGCCTCCAGGCCAAGTTGCACAAGAGCGAGGCGGAAGTGAACACGCTCATCACCACGCTCTAAGCGCGGGCGTGCCGACCGGGGCGTAGTCCCCGATCGAAGCAGGGGGGCCTTCCAGCGCAAGCCGGCAAGGCCCCTCGACGCCTCGAAGCCTTCGTGAACGATCTACTGACGACCACCCCTTACCCACACCGACCATGAAACACGTAGACACAGGCCTGTCGATCCGAGCTGCGGCCCAACGCCACCTCGAGGTCAATGAACACCTGCTCCAGCGCCGGAACATCATCGTGCATGTGGACGCCGTGAGCCCCTCCCAGCATGCGGCCTTCTGCACGGTGGAACAGCGCCACCGCGGATGGCTTTGGCACACCTGTTCGGTGGAGGAACTCGCATGGCGTGCGGAGCAGGCGCTGGCCCCCTTGATGAGCATCGGCATACTGCCCATGATCACCGTGAAACACCGGTCTCTGCGCAATGCCACGGCCGCCACTCCGCAGCGACTGGCCGTGCTGCATCATTGGTTCGGCAAGCTGAAGACCTGGTCGGGCCTGCCCTTTGGCGACGATGCCAAGGACGCTACGACCCTTGGCCACGACCCCTTCGGCTGGCGCAGTGCCTCGGCACTTCCAGCCCGAAAGACAGGTGCATCCTTGAAGACGCCCGTGGAGGCCAACACCCTATGAAAGCCCTGCACCAACTACCTCCGTTCGCGCGACCCGGGATCCTCCACGCCATCGTGGAGATCTCCGCAGGCACCAGCATGAAGCTGGCTTACGACCCGGTGAAGGGTGCGATCGTACCCCAGGTGCATGATGGCAAGCCCCGACGGATCGAGTTCCTTCCTTACCCTGGCAACTACGGCTTCATACCAAGCACGCTGATGGACCCCGCCGATGGCGGCGATGGCAACCCATTGGATGTCCTCATCCTCGCTGATTATGCGCCGCTGGGCACGCTCATGGAAGTCATCCCCGTGGCGATCCTGAAGCTGCTGGACGCTGGCCAACGCGATGATAAACTGATCGCAGTACCCGCCGATCCGGCGCTCCGCATACTTGATGTGCTGGACCTAAGCGACCTGCAGGACCGTTTCCCGCGGGTGCTGAGCCTGGTGGAGGAGTGGTTCACCCATTATGACGCCACGCAGCCCGCCCAAGCGCTGGGTTGGGAGGACAAGGCCGCAGCCCTCGCCGCAGTGGAACACTGGAAAGTGGGGTAATGCTTGACCGGCCGCCCATGGATCACCGGTCACAGATGTCATCATCGGGCCGACGTAACGGATCAACCTCCGCACTTCACCTGTCGACGCGCGCCCGATGTCCCCGGCAATGAACAGCAACGGGCCTATCGGGATGTCCGCGATCAGGAGCTGAACGTTCCGGCTTCTCCGCACTGTGGACGTCCACTGCATGCACTCCGGCGATCACGATCATCGGGGAACACGATGAACCACTTCTCAACATCCAACTGCGCGACTGCCGCTGCCCATGGCGAATGACCATCCATGGGGCCTAACATGACCGGCACGTTCACTACAGCCAACCCTTCCTACGGAAAATCAGAAGGGAACCCACCGAGCTAAGGACCATGAGCGCAATGGACAACGGATAGCCCAGCGGGTGGTGCACCTCGGGCATGTGGTGGAAGTTCATGCCGTAGATGCTCGCAATGAGCGTGGGCGGCATGAAGATGACGGTGGCCACGGTGAAGATCTTGATCACCTTGTTCTGGTCGATGTTCACCAGACCCAGCGCGGTGTTCTGAAGGAACTCCAACCGCTCAAAGCCGAAGGAGATGTGCTCCAACAGGGAGTCGATGTCCTTCAGCAGGGTGTGCAGCCCGCGGTGATGCTCATCAGGGATACCCTCGTACTTGTGCACGGCACCAAGGGTGCGTTGCTTGTCCACGATGTTGGCGCGCATCAGCATGGCCTTGTCCAGCAGCTCATCGATCCGGAGCAGCAGGTCCTTGCCCACGCTCGTGTTCAGGTTGATGGCCTTGTTCAGCAGCAGGATCTCACGGCTCAGGTGCTCCACCAGGTCCGCATCGTCATCGATGCATAGATCGAACAGGGCGATGAAGGTGTCGAATCCCGTCCATTCCACATGGGCGCTGAGCGTCCGACGCCGGGCGAGTTCGGTGAAACTGTGAAGTGGGCCGTTGCGCCGGGTCACCAGCACATGGTTGCGCAGGGCGAAGGTGACAGGCTCCGTGCGCCATCCGTGATCCGCGATGAGCAGGAAGTGGGTGTTGAGCTGGAACTCGGCGGGGGGCTCTTCGAAATAGCGCGACGAGCTTTCGATCTCCGCCGCTTCGGTGGGCGTCATCAGCTCGGTACCGATGAACGTTTCGGTGGCACGTATCTCAGCCTCCGACGGGGCCACGAGGTCGACCCAGACCACCTCCTTGAGGGGCAGCTGTTGCAACACCTCCAACCCGGTGTGTTCCACCATCCGGGTGCCTTGTCGGGCGTGTACAATGATCATGATCGTGCTCCTGTGCAAGCGAAGGTAGAACGGGCCGCTTCAATGGCCCCGGGGTACTTACGGAACGGCATGACCACGGCGGGTGACGCAGGACCAAGGCCATCGGACGACCCGAACGGTGTGCATCTGTTCATATCGATTGAGGCCGGTCGAGCAGCCTGGGCTTGGGTCCATGGATGGACGTTGCGAAGAAGGCAACGGTACTGGTGGACATGACCGTGAGGTAGATCGCGGAAGGGACGAAGTGACCGAACATGGATGGACCGGTCCCCCTTCTTTGCAGCCTGTTTATTAGGCGACAGCTGCTTGCATCTCCACGAAGTACATCTCCAATTCACCCTTGCCCTTCGCCTGCACCTTGCCGCGCGGGATGAACGTGAATGATGGAGTGCCGAGCGGGATCGGTGCATCCTTGACCAAGATGTACGTGACCTCACTGATGTTCACCTTCCCCACCTCGCCGCACGACTCCATCCGGCTGGCTGTGTTCACCGTATCCCCCCAGATGTCGTACTGGAACTTGTTGACCCCCACGATACCCGCAACCACCGGACCCGTGTGTATCCCCAAGCGCATACCGAAGCCGGGCTTCCCCAACTCCTCGCGGCCGGCATTATACCGCTCCATGAACGCCTGCATGTCAAGGGCCGCACGTACGGCCTGCACCGCGCCCGTGGTGCTTGGTCCCGATAGGCCTGCTGCCGCCATGTACGCATCACCAATGGTCTTGATCTTCTCAATGCCATGCTGCGCCATGATGCGGTCGAAGGCCATGAAGCAGGCATTGAGCTCCTCCACCAGCTCCTGGGGGCTGAGGCGCTCGCTGGTCCGGGTGAAATCCTCGAAATCGGAGAACAGGATGGTGGCATCATCGAAGTGCCGGGCATCCACATAGCCTTTTGTCTTCAGTTCCTCTGCCACCTCCCTGGGGAGGATGTTCAGGAGCAGGTTATCGGAGATGTCCTTCTCACGCCAGATCAAGGCCCGCGAACGGCGTATGTAGCGCAGTCGGCTCCAAAGTCCCAGCGCGAGGATGATCACCAGCACGGCCACCAGAAGCAGGACATTGCGACGCCCCTTCTCCCGGGCGAGGGTGGCCTGCGTGAGCGCCCAATGCCGTTGCTCCCTTTCGCTGCGCACCACACTGTCGGCGCTTTGCAGCTTGGAGAACTCCATGTGCTGGAGCTGGCGCGCCACGTCGGCCAGATGCAGGCTGTCGGCGATGACCGTGGCCCTTTCGAGGTACTTTAATGCCTGATCGCCAGCTCCCATGCGGGCGTACGCCTTGTGCAGACACAGGCATGCACTCCGCTCCTCCACCTTGTCCGATGCCGCAACCGCCAGGGCCATGGCCTCGTCGCAGGCCGCACGGGCAAGTGGCACCGCACCCAGGTCGAGCTGTACCAGCCCCAAGGCTGTAAGGCACTCGGCGAGCATCATGTGGTCCGTCTTGGTTCGCAGCACCGTCAGGGCGCGCTCATAGTGTTCCACGGCGATGGTGAACCGCCCACGGGCCCTGTACACATCGCCCAAGTACTTGTAGGCCAGCCCCACCCCATGGTCGTAGTCGTGCATCTCGTCCAGCTCGATGCTGCGCTGCAGGTATGCCTCCGCACTATCCAACTGCCCTTTCATCCGGAGGATGTCGGCGATGCCGCGCAAGGAGGCGGTCATGCCCCGGTGGTCGTTGCTCGCACGGCGCAGTGCCAGGCTCTGTTGATGGTAGGCCAGCGCGTTGGCCAGGTCGCCAAGCTCCTCGTAGAGCATGGCGATGTTGTTGATGGAACCGGCCACGCCCATCGGATCATTGGCGGCCTTACTCAGCTCCATGCTCTGCAGCCAGAGTTCCAATGCCCGGGCATGCTCACCCCGCACCCGATAGGCCACGCCTTGTCCGCGCAAGGCCCACCCCATCCACTTCACCAGGCCCCGCTCCTTGGCAAAGGCGTACATCACCTCGCCGTACCAGATGGCGCTGTCGGGACGGGTGAAGAGGAAGTTTGACCACGAGTACTGGCCGAGGGCCCGGACACGGACCGTATCGTGCAGGGTGGTGTCGCACCAGGCAAGCCATAGGCTATCCTGCTCCGCGCGGACCGCTGTGGGCCACGGCAGGCTGAACAGGACCACCAGCAGGAGACCACGCATGGCGCAGCGAACTGCCTACAAATTACACATTCCGGGCCGGTACGACCGGAAGGCTCTCGCCACCGCGATCGCTTCCAGTAACGATCACTCCCGATCAACCGGCAGGGAATGACGCTCGCTACACCAAGTCAGCCTTTGAAAGGTGTTCGGATAACCAGGTCCACCTCCTCTCCCTGAGCCTACACTGATGCTCGAGCGCAGCCGTCCGTAGACCCGGTGAATGAAATCCACCTAAGCAGCTTCACTGCTCCGGCGGACGAAGAACATCTCCATCTCCCCCTTTCCTTTCGCCTGCACCTTGCCGCGTGGGGCGAATGAGAGGCCCGGCTCATTCTTCACCAAGTCGTATGTCGCCTCGCTGATGTTCACCTGGCCCACTTCGCCGCTGCTCTCCATCCGGCTCGCCGTGTTCACCGTGTCGCCCCATACATCGTAAGCGAACTTCTTCACGCCCACGATGCCTGCCACCACCGGGCCGGTGTGGATGCCCACGCGCATCTCGAAGTAGGGTAGGCCCTTGGCATCCCGTTCCGCCTTCCGTTCGGAAATGAAGGCCTGCATGTCCAAGGCCGCCAGCACTGTGTTCGTGGCCGAGCTGGCCGTTGGCACAGGCAGGCCGCCCGCAGCCATGTACGCATCCCCGATGGTCTTGATCTTCTCGATGCCGTACCTGCCCATGATGCCGTCAAAGGCCTCGAAGCATGTATTGATCTCACTGACCAGCTCCTGGGCGCTCAGCTTCTCCGATGCGGCGGTAAAGCCCTTGAAGTCCGTGAAGAGGATGCTCACCCGATCGAAGTCGCGCGCATCGGCCCTGCCCTTCTCCTTCAGCTCGACGGCAATGTCGGCCGGAAGGATGTTGAGCAGGAGGTTCTCGGAGCGGTCCTTCTCCACTTGCAGTGCAGCCTTCGATCGGCGCACATACCGCAAGCGCGTGTAGATGCCACCGGCCATCAACAGCACGGCTAGGCCACCACCGATCGCGATGTTCCGTGTGCGCTCCTCGCCGCGCATCGCTTCCTCGTGCGCTTCCTGCACCAGGCGGGCTTCCTCGGCTTTGGCGATGCTGTCCTGCAGCATCACCTTGGCGAACTCCATCTGCTCCAGTTTCTTGGAGGTCTCCTGGGCATTGAGGCTGTCGGTGATCGCGTTCAACTTCTCCAGGTACACCAGCGCTTCGCTGCCTTTGCCCATGGCCTTGTAGGTGTCGTAGTGGCATTGGCACGCGTTCTTCTGGAGGTCCAAGGCACCGATCTCCTCCGCCAGGGCCAGGCTCTTGTGGCAAAAGCCGATCGCCAGGTCGGGCCGGCCCTGTTCGCGGTGCATGTGGCCGATGTTGTTCAGGCTCATGGCGATGCCACCCTTATCCCCCATCTCTTCCCGTATCGCCAGGGACTGCTGGTGGAATGCCAACGCGCGGGCGTAGTTGCGCTGGTCGCCGTAAATGACACCGATGTTGTTCAGGCTGGCCGCGATCCCGCTCTTGTCCCCAGACCTTTCCCATACCGCCAGGCTCTTCCGGTAGTATTCCAACGCGCGGGCCGTATCGCCTTGCTCCTCGTATATGACCCCGAAGTTGTTCAGGCTGGCCGCGATCCTCCGGTCATCCCGCATCTCCTCCCGCACCGCGAGGCTCCGTGTGTAGTATTCCAACGCGCGGGGGTAGTTGCGCTGGGAACCGTAAATGTTGCCGATGTTGTTCAGGGTGTTCCCCAGGCCTTTCTTTTCCCCGATCACTTCGAAGATCGCCAGGGACCGCTGGTAGTATTCCAGCGCGCGGAGGTTGTTGCCTTGCTCCCGGTAAATGAGGCCGATGTTGTTCAGGCTGCCTGCGATGCCTTTTTGATCGCCGATGCGTTCGTTGATCGCCAGGCACTTCTGGTAAAAGGCCAAGGCGCGCAGGTAATCGCCCTGGTTATGGTACGCGATCCCTTGCAGGTTGTAGCCCTTGGCCGAGGCGCCGGGGTAGTTACGCGCTTCGGCGAACACGTGCAGGGCTTCGGCCAGGATCGCGACCGTGTCCGGCTGGGAGTCGAGGTAGCCGTCCCAGATGTACTCCGTGTAGGCGGCCACGCGGATGGAGTCGGGTTGACGTTGGTCCTGCCAAACGGTGTAGAGCGAGTCGAGGTACTGTGCTTGGGCGCTTGTCGATAGCACCAGGACGATCGCGAGGACCAGGTTGCGGTATGTGCTCATGATCTGCGCTCCACTGTATCGGGATGGTCATCCCGCTTTCCTTGTTCGCAATGACCTGCTCCGGACAGTTGGACGTGAATGTAGGCAGATCATGTTGCCCCAACGTTATGAGGACAGTGGTCCGATCATCGTTCTGAAGCGCGCGACCACTGCACGCTTGCTCTCGAACGAACTGGACCTACCTACTGGAAGGCATCGCTGTGCAGCCCTTCACGGCAGCCGGAAGGGTCGTGTACGCACCTCCTTCATATCGCCACCCATCAGCACCATGCGGTAGGTGCCGGACAGAAGCTCTTTCGTGGCCGTGGGTGAATTGGCGCCTACCCACCATCGCAAGGGGTGCAGCATTACCAACCGGTCCTCCCAGTCTCCCCACGGCATGCCGCAGTCCATCTGGGTCATGTCGAAGGGGATGCGCTCCACCCATCCGGTGTCCGTGAGCATTTCGATCCCGAACAAGGGCATGCCGCTCGCGCAACCGCCATCAAGCATCACGCGACCAGTGATGCGTACCCACACCGTATCGGCGCTGATGCGGTCGACATGCACCTCCTTCAACGGCGGTTGTTGTGCCCAGTATGCTGCCCAGTCCTCCTCGGTCATCGGTGGCGGAGGGGTGTACGGAGGGGGAGCGGGTTGAGGCGTTGGAAGGTTCCCGTAGTACTCTTCCAGATCGGCCAGCTGCTGCTTGTAGGCCGCGTCATCCGCGGCGTTCAGTCGCTTGGCCAGCGTGTTCGCTGCAGCCACCGACCTTGGTTCTGCGAGCAGTTCCTCCACGGCATGGCGTCCCTTGCGAAAGCGGATCACATCAGGCGAGGGACGGTCCCAGCGCGCCCACGCCCGGTCGATCAACGTCCACATGGCATCGGGCAGATCGATGCGCATAGTGTCGGTCCCCGCGATCACCAGGATGCGGCTTTCGGCTACACCGGCAACAGGTGTGAACACGCGCCAACCACCGTTCCCTTCCTTGAACAGATCACCGCTCTGCAAGGTGATCGTGGTATCGGGCTTCAGCCAGAACTGGTCCGAGTTGTAGTAGAACACCCGTTCCTGGTAGTGCTGCTTCACCTCATAGGGGCGATCCAAGGGATCGTCCGCGTTGCCGGGCTGGGAGATCACGAAGCAGAAGTCGGGGGGCTGAGGCTGGGCCAGGGTCGGACCGACCGTCACCACGAGGATGAACAGCAGAACGGATCGGAAGTGATAGGGCATGCGTGCCATCACCACCCGAACGTCAAGTAGAACAGGCTCTCGTGCTCTACCCAGCGCAGGTAGGCGGTGTATCGACCATACGGCAGTTCGGTGATGTCCACCCACTTGCTGGTCACCCCATCGGCCGGCATGTCCACACGCAAGCTCATCGCCTCGCTCGTCACGCCCGTACTGTCCTGCAGGTACAGCTCGAAGCGCGTGCCCGGACCGCTGGCGGGAAATTCCAGTAGGTGGTGCGCGTAGTTAGGGTCGCGATCGATGTTGATGGACAAGGGTCCGGTGCGCAACCCGTCCATCTCAAGCGTGAACGAATGGCGGGCGGTGTCGTAGAGCGCGAGCACTTCGGAACGCTGCTCCGCCCAAAGCGCGTCGAAGCGTTCGGTGAGTGCCATCGTGTTCAGCTCCAGCACCAGATCGATGTTGGAGAACCAGCCCTTGCGGAACGGCAGCAGCACGGGCGGACGCGGCGGCACACCGAGCTTGGCGGTGCGCTCCAACATGAGCGTCTCCATGCGCCCGTCCAGGTTCAGGTCCACGATCATGGTATCGGATCCGCGGATCACGATCAACTTGTTATCCGGGTAGCCGAAGATCCCGCGCATTTCCACCACCATCAACGGAGCGCCGTTCACTTGGATGCATGGGGTCAAACTGCGCGGCTGACCAGGGAGGAAAACAGGCCAGCGAGGATCGGTCACGGTCCAGTATTGCCCGCGCCCGATGTACTCCACGCGGTAGGTGCCCTTCAACGGCGTAAGCGTGGGACCATCCTCGATGAAGGCGTAGTTGTGGCGGGACGAGAACTTGTCGAACTGCGCTCCGGCATGGAGTCCAGAGGCAAGGAGAAGGACGGCTAGGAGGTGGCGCATCGGGCTATGGTACACCGAAGATGAGCCGAAGTTCACGCTTTGGGCGCATCCTGGCGCATTGATGAGCGGCACACCGAAGGTGGTGCGAAATTCCCATGTCCGACAGCGAAGCAGCGTTTGATCCCGGAACTTCGTCCATGTCTTGAACGGATCAACCTAGTCCACATGAGAACAACTCTCCTCGTTCTGGCCACCATGCTCCTGAGCACCACGACGAATGCCCAGATCACCGCTGGCGAAGTGCCGGCGGGGCAGTCCGCCTACAACACACCCGTGGACCTGGGGCTTACCACCATTTTCACCGCCGACTCCGGTGATCTCGAACTTGACTGCGACGACGCGATCGATGGTTGGGCACGATTGTTCCGGGGCTACCCTGCCGTCGACGGCCCCAACAGCGCGGAACTCGACTTCCACGTGAACGAGGTGAAGGTGTGCATGGACATGGCCTCCGGCAGCCAACAGCGGCCCAAATACTACGCGTTCGGGGAACTGATGGATTGTACTGGCGACCATGCGTGGCAGGACGGCGATCGGGTCTTCCTGGGAGACTTCGGCGGCTTCACGGCCATCGGTCCTGTGACGGTGGATAGTCTCTACATCGCCTACCGACAGGACGGGATCCCCGGCTGGTTGTTGCTGTCATTCGACCTGACCGATGATGAAGAGATCGACCTGCAGGTGCACTCGCTGCTGTCGGTCTGTGGAGGCAGTACGTTCGTTCCACAGCTGGAAGCGCCTTTGGCTGTGACCTTGTTCCCCAATCCCAGTGATGGCCAACCGGTGCGCGTGCAAAGCGGAACCGCCATCCAGCGTATCGAAGTGCTCGATCTCTCCGGCCGCGTCATGGCCATGCACACGGGCGTGCGCAATGAGATCGAACCGCCGGAGGTACCCGGCACCTACTTGCTGCGGGTGTTCGACATCGATGGGCGCACCTCCACTGTACCACTCGTTCGGTACTGATCAAGGGTCCGGCTGTCAGGTTGCCTTCAGCGCACCGATGGACGAACGTCCGCGACAACTGCTCGGATGAAGTGATCGGGGACCTCGTCGCACTGGGCGCGTAAGCCTGAGCACCGCGCACAGGACAGGGAGGTGGAGAATGGTCGTATCAACTGCTTGCACAAGCGGGGCCGTGCGAAGTTCAGCATGCGGTGGTCTGATGTGCCGGGCACCGCTTCAATCCAGCATCATCGGCACCACCAGCTCCACCTTGCCCACGGCCGGGTGACGCGCCAGCTGCTCCAGCTGCCCGATCAAGAAAGGGCCGGCCAGACCGGAGACAGGCTTCGCTTCCACACCACGATCGCTGAACGCCGCGGAGAGTATCCTTTCATCCGCGTAGCCGGAAGTGGTCTCTGTCAACCGGAAGCCGAACGTATCGAGGATCCGGTTGATCTCCATCATGTAGCCGAATGCGCCTGAACGCTCCATGCCGCCCGCGTAGAAGGTGATCCGCACGATGCCCTTGTACTGGTGCTGTTCGGTCATGGTGAGCCCAGCATACGGGGTCACACCCACCCCTTCATGTAGATGGCGCTTCTGGTGCTCCGCATAGAGGCCCGCCCAGATGACCGCCGGGTTCTTGCGCACCGCTTCCAGCTCGGCATTGTGGTGCAGCTTGAACTTACCGCCGCCCTTGCGCCGCAGGTAGGTGCAGGTATGGGGCTCACAGACCAGACCCTGTTCCGCGAACCAAGGTCGCAGGCTGTCGGTGCGAACGCCATGGTGGTAGTCCACTTCCAGGCGGCGCTCATCGAAAACGAGCCGGGCTTGCCGATGCCCTTCATTGATCAGGTAATACGGCCCCTTGCGCATCGTCATCCGCACCGTGTCAGGCAGGGACCTATACCACTGGCAGCCGTTCAACAACTTGCCGGCGGCCTTCACCTGTAGCGCATCGTAGCCTTCAGGTACCTGCCCGAAGGTGAACACGCCGTCCTTCTTCTCCGAGGGCTTCACGCCCCGGTCACGCGCATCGCGCAGGGTGACGTTGGCGCCGGGAAGTGGCTTGCCCTGTTCATCGTGCACGAGCACCACGAGGCGTTGGGCCTGGGCCGAAGGAATGGCAAGACCTGCGAGCAGACACAGGGCACTGAATGGAAATGTGCGGCGAAAGCGCATGGCGTTGGACAACAAAGATGATGCCCCTTCGCCTCACTCCCCCTCCACCACCCGGAACGCCAGCCCATACGGTTGCGGTACCGATCGATCCGGGTCAACGCTGATCGCGCATCATCTCCACGGCCCTACCCTACGCACCTCCACCATCGTGTCGCCTTGTAGGCGGTACAGCCCACCGCCGCCGCCGAACCACAAGCGACCTGCGCGGTCCTGGTAAATGCTCTGTACAGCGGTGATGCCCAATCCCTGGGCTGTTCCGTAGTTGCGAAGTTCTCCGTTGGCCAACCGATACACGCCATGGCCCTCTGAGCTGAACCAGATGTGTCCCGCGCGGTCCTCGAACACGGTCCATACCTCGTTGTCGCCGATGGATCCCGGAGCCGTATAGCGTTGCGTTGTACCAGAGGCCGAACAGGTGATCCCGCCGGTCATGGAGCCGATCCACACACGCTCCTGACCGTCCACCAGCATGCAGGGGATCATCGCGTCCGTACCGACCGGCGCACCAGGTATCCGTTCCACCGTGGTGCCATGCGTCCTGAACGCACCTTGATCGGTCCCGAAGTACAATTCGCCCTGGCGATCCCCGGTGATGCAGAGGACCCACGGTGCACGTTCCGACATCGCGCCATCCACGCGCATATCGAAAGGCATGAATGCCTTCCCATCATAACGACAGGCGCCGGCGGTCGTGCCAGCCCAGATCGTACCGTCACGTGCCTCGTAAATGCTCCATACGGCGTCCGCGCTGAGGCCATCCTTTGTCGTGTAGTTCACGAACGTAGCCGTAGTGGTGTCCGATGGATCATAGCGCGAAAGTCCTCCATCCGTGGCGATCCACACACGCCCCCTGCGGTCCTCCATGATGCCCGTCACTTGCTCCCCCGCAAGGCCCTCCTGCATCGTGAACTGGACCAAGTTCTCGCCATCGTAGCGATAGACACCTTCACCGTTGGACCCGAACCAGTAGTGGCCCCGACCATCCTCGAAGATGCGGCGCACATACGCGGTGATCGGTCCATCGCCAGACACAGTACGCCCCCTGAACACTTTTGCGACTGGTGCCGTGCCCGCCTCAACAGGCGCGCGCTCACCGACCGGACCGCAGGCCACGATCACCACACTGACCAGCAGCATCAAGAACGAACGATCCATGCCACCAAGTTCGCATATCCCGCTCAACCTGCCATGCATACTGTTCGCGATCGCGGTTGCGGATGCGCTCTGGTCCAGCTCCCCCACTGGTCAATAACCTCTCCTCGTTCGCATCAGATCAATGATCCAATCGGGACCTATGGGTCATCCACCACCCGGAACGGCGCCCCCACCAACTCCCTATCACCCACCAGCAGCACCACCGCACGGTACTCGCCGGGCTTCCATGGCTTGCCGTACGCGGGCAACGCCACATGGGCCGGCACCAGGCCCACCGTATGCTGCACCCATTCCGCGTCTGGCATGCCACAGCACATCTGGATGTTGCTTGGCGGTAGATAGTCCACCCACGCATCGCCCTCCTTGCGATGGAAACCATACAAGGGTGTGCCGCCACCACAACTGCCGTCCAGCTTCACATGGCCGGTGATGCGCACCACGATGGTGTCGCTGAGGTGGTAGAGCGGTGCGGAGGGCACACCGGAGCGCGTATGCCCATGACCGATCGCCGGCTCCAAGCGAGCGTGGATATCGGGCCAGTCCACCGGCTGGGCAACAAATGCTGGGGCGAACAGCAGGGAGAAGAGCACGCATGGAGTACGCATGCCCTTCCGTACACGCGATCCGGACGATGGTTCAACGGAACGCACTGCTCATTCCGACCCCGTCTCCACCACCCGGAACGGCTGCCCCACCAGTTCCTGATCACCCCTAAGCAGCACGACCACGCGGTACTCGCCGGGCTTCCATGGCCTGCCATAGGCCGGTCGGGCCACATGCGCAGGGATCAGGGCGACGGTCTCCTGGAACCAGCGATGGGGCATGCCACAGCACATTTGGACGTTGCAGGGCGGCAGGTAGTCCACCCACGCATCGCCCTCTCTGCGTTGAAAGCCATACAGAGGCGTGCTGCTGCCACAACCGCCGTCCAGCTTCACGTCACCGGTGATGTGCACCACGATGGTATCGGTCAGGTGGTAGAGCGGGTTTGAGGGCACACCGTAACGCGTGTGCAGACTGATCGATGGTTCGGGTGGGGGGATGAACGGCGGTGAGTCGACGGGCTGAGCGTGCAGCAAGGGCGCCAGCGCCAACGCGACGGGGATGAACATGGAACGCATGTCAACCGGTACACGCGACCAGCGCTTCGGTTCAATGGAACAGCGCACCCGCTCAACGCGCCACTATATGGAACGGTGGACCGAACAACGGCTTCTTCCCGCGCTCCAACAGCACCACGCGGTATTCGCCGGGCGCCCACAAGCCGCCCGATGCAGGCCTGTGACCCACCGCGGGCACCAGGCCCACCGATCGCCCGCCCCGGTCGCGGTAATAGCGATCGCGCTTGTGGATGGGATGCGGCAGCGGCTGCAGGTCCTTCCAAACGCCATCCACCTTGCGTTGGAACCCGTGCACCGGCACCCGCAGGTCGAAGGCGGGTACGTACATCACCTCCCCGATCACCTGCACGCGCAAGGTGTCATCGGTGAAGAGCGTATCGCGAACCGGTAGCCTGTGCGCTGAGGGCGCGAGCTGCACGTGGGGCTTCACCTTCACATCAGGCATGCGCGGTATACGGACCTTCTGGGCGTGCAGCAGCTGAGCGAGCAGCATGAGGGCGAGGAAGAAGAGGAGCGCATGTGCAATAGTATACAGTGGGCGGGCGAAGGTTCATCCTCCAGCCAAGATCGAACCGTCCCGGACCATTGCGCCATGGTCAATTCAACTCCCCTGCGGCCGCCATGGCGATGATGGAGCCGAAGAAGAGCAAGAGCGCGATCACCGAGAGCGCGTTGGCGATCCGGGCCGCTCGTCGGTTCCCGGGCTTCAAGCGGTCCACCGTCCACCAGAAGGTGAAGGTGCTGGAGAGGCTGTGACCGGAGTTCTTGCTGACCACCGGCCCGATGTGCCAATAGATGGGGCTCATGCGCGTTCCGTTCTCGCGGTTGATGATGGCGCTGTTCACGAACACCCTGGAGAAGAACGCCACGAATAGGATCACCATGAACCAACTGGTGTACGCGTAGAACATCCGCGCGATCCACGTCTTGGTGTACACCACGTGCTCCCGGCCATCGGCCAGTTCGGTCCTGCGCAGGGTGTAGGTGTCCTTGCCGATGGTGGCGAACTCGGTCCTCCGCAACAGGTTCCCGGCGCTGTCATGGTCGTACCTAGTCCAGCCATTGACCAGAAAGCCGCGCGAGGGCTTGTCGTTGACCCAGATCTCGCCGTTCTCCTGGCGAACGGTGTCCATCTGCCCGAAAGCGGTCACCGGGACCAGGAGCAAGAACAGCAGATGGAGGGCGCGCATCACTGATTCATCCGATACTGCACCCCCCCCTCGAACATCGCCTGGGTGAGCTGCCCGACGATGCAATACTGCGTCGCTTTCATGAGCACATCTCTATCACCGCACTATGCCTTGGTTGCTTCTCGTGTGCGGGTCTTCCGCCGCACAGGCCGGGCCAGAGCCTTGGGCATCTTGGGCAGCTTGCCCGCATAGAGTGTTTCGAAGCGGAAGCACATCTCCCAGTCGTCCCAGTACACATCCACGTTGCGGTGAAGCTTGAACTTCCGGAAGCGCAGCACGTCCAGGTACTGGCTGTTCATGGGGTTCTGCCCCACCGCGCTGAGGAAGGGATGGAAGTCGATCTCGCTCACATGCCCATCGGTGAACGCGAAGCGGATGATATAGTCACCCACGTAGGTGGCCTTCTTGATGCGGACGTCGTCGGGGATGTTCATTTCACA
>Ga0315900_10000695_pt1 | contig 56513 bp, 56 predicted proteins | sample LakEriMetagenome_FD_203521 | JGI IMG/M metagenome (GOLD analysis project Ga0315900, IMG submission 203521) | Freshwater fungal communities from buoy surface, Lake Erie, Ohio, United States - Buoy 12 MA114 | ecosystem: Environmental > Aquatic > Freshwater > Lake > Lake biofilm | place: USA: Lake... | reverse complement strand
GGTGCAAATAAATGTGTGTAAGGATTTTCTTCGGGTGATTCTATAATCATAAAAGCAGGCACAAAGTCGTTTTGAGTAATCTCTTTAAACATATCATACTCTTGCTCATAAACATTGATATCTCTCTCATGAAATTCTATTTGTTCCTCATTTAATCTGTCTTTCATAATTTGACAGAAAGGGCACCCTTCCATAGTAAATAAAATAAGTAATTTATCCATTAACCAATGTTTCTATAAGTTTATTGATCTGACCTTCATCTATCATACCAACAGATGTATTAACCTCTTTACCGTCACTAAAACTTTTTATTGTCGGTACACCCCTTAGTCCGAGTTCCACTGCCAATTCTCTATTTTTATCTACATCCATAGTGTAAAGTTTAACCGATGAATTTTCATCTATAAGTTTTTTAGCTACTTTTTCAAAAGTTGGTTTCATTACTTTACAAGGACCACACCACAAAGCATGGAAATCAATCAATAATTTATCTCCGTTTTGAATTTTTTGTTTTAATTCTTCTTGTGTTATTTCAATCATTTTGTATTAATTATTCTGTTTATTTGAAATATTATATCATTAACCTTTTTTGATTTTGAATAATATATTTTTAATGCATAAATATTTTCTTTAGTTTTTTTGGAGAAATACATAAAAAACCCCTCCTTCATTTTAATTATCAGTTCATTTATATCAGAAATTTTTTGTTGTTGATCATAAACGCTATCACAATATACTATTTCATCAATAAAATTATTTTTAATTTCTAAAAATAAATTAGGATCAAAGTTATATTCAATACCAAAATAGGTCAATACACTCAAAATTTGATTTTGACTTTCTAAGAAGGGTTTTTCTATTTTGAAAATTTCATTCATAATTATATCGGCAAATCCATAATTTCTTCGTTTTCGGAATATTCACAATCCCAAACTACGAATCCTTTTTTGTTAAAAACGGCTTTACTATAAGTATTCTTTCCGTTCTTAAATTTAACAATCATTTCAGGTAAGGTAAATACGTTTGATGAACCCAAAATTTTCATTCTATCATCAAGTTTTTGAAGAGCATAATTCCATTGGTCGGGTAATTCGTGGTTAAATCTTCCTAATGATTGAATATTTTTTAAAATAACCTTGTTTGACTTTTTACTACAATTGTATTCAATAGTAGCCCTTTCTTTTGATGATGGGTCTCCTTTTCTTAAAGAAATTATAACCGACGAAGCTTTATCTGAATAACCTCTAACACAATTACTTTGAACTGCTGATTCTTGATTATATTCCTCAGTTGTTGTCAATATTATGGGGTAATAGTTTTCTTTATCAAAAATGGGGATTTGCACTCTATTGACAAAATCTTGATTATAAAATCTATAAACAAACCCATTTTTGTATGATTGTAAAATTGAGGAAAAACTAGCGTGTTCCTCTGTAAAATCATTTTCAGTTTTAGCCCTCAGTTTTACATTTTCACCAAATTCCTTTAATTTGATAATGAAGTTCAAATGTTCAAGTAACGAACCATAATGAATATCACCATTTGCCGATGATATAAATAATTTCCAAAAATTGGAGATTTCTTGTTTAGACAAGTTACATTTGTTAAAATAATCAATAAAATAATTATAAGAAAGGTCATAATGTTTATCAAAATTTATAATTTTGATTACCTCACTTGTATTTTGATTTTTTATAAACTCGGGTCCGAAACATTTAACCGCAGATTCAAGTGCTTTACCATTAATATTAGTCAATTGATGGAAAATTTTTCTAAATTTATCACCATTTAAACCATAAAATGATTGTAAAGCCTCTATATATTTGAAATCATATTTTCTTAATAATTTTTTACTTGGTGTTGGATAAATATTGTGGAATATCCTCCAATTATCAGGTAGCTTAACTCCTATGGAGTCAGATCTTAATTTAAATATTTTTTCATTGGGATTCAAATTATCATCAATGTTAGAATTTGGTATGTTTTTAAAAAATATTTTTATTATGTGTTTGGTAATCTGATCTATATTTTCTTTTTGATTTGGGAACAATACTGATTTTATATAATCTATAACTATTTGCATGGGTTCCCTCCAAAACTGATTTCTGAAAAGTTTTTTTTGGAATTTCCTCTTTTTATGATAGTTTGTGATTGTACCGTGATATAAATCGTGTGTTTTAAAATTATAAGTTAGAAATGTTAGATTTGTTGATAATTCAAAATAAGGATTACCTACTTTTCTTAGAGTCCTATTATAAAAAATTTTAATTGATATTTTATTGGTTTCTTTTTCAACTACAATGAGTTTATTCATCCTAAGTAATGAACATAATGGATTCCCATAATTTTTTTCAAAATCACTCTCAAGTTCTGAATTATGTGATATCTCAAAACCTTTATAGTTATTATAATATAAATTTTGTTTATTGGGCGATATTAATTCGCAACTGGTTTTGAAAAAAGTTACAAAATATTTTTTTGATTCGTAACGAAATAACTCTTCTCTATTTTTTTTCATAAAAAGGAATCAAATATATATCCCTTAATAATAACATTAATTATTTAAAAAAACAAATCAATTAAGGCCAATCAGACCAAATTTCGTTGATTGAAATACCTTATCAACAATAACCACCATTTTTGAATTTTTCACATCAACTTTCTTTAATTTAATAACAATATCAATAATCTGATCTTGTGTTAGTGTGACATCATCTCCTTGAGATTTATTTTTTTCACACTGACTTTTTACCAAATCATAAAATTCTTGCTTATTCAAATCTCCAATAAGATCTATTAAGTCATTCGGATTTGTTTCAAAAAAATTAATGAATTGACTCATATAGATTTCAACATCAATATTACTCATGATTAGTGGGCATTATGTACGTAAAATTGCGAAGCATGTGACTCTGTATCAAATTGATCTTGGACATCTTTTGGTAATGTTTCAAATAATTTTGGATTACCTCCCATTAAATTCAAAACAACTAAACTATCCAATTTACCTATTGATGCGGGTAATGATTTCAAACTTTTATTATTTGATAAAACCAACATAAATAAGTTTTTCAAGTTACCAATTTCATCGGGTAATGTTTTCACAATATTATCCAATTGTAACATTGTAAGATTTTTGAATTTTCCAATAGTTGCTGGTATATCATAGGCAATATTTTCATTTGATTTATTTGTAAATGAAAACTCGACTATATTATCAGGTAAATTTTGAATGAGTTCTTCAAATCCATATAAGGCGATATATTTTCCTGCAGTACTATTAGGGTAAACCACATCAACTTTATCACCACCTTTTGATGCCAATCCTTGTGCGAACTCAGGTTTGAAATATTCTTTTAGTTCAGATCCTTTTGTATTTAAAAATTCAACCAAATTAATAGATGAATCCAACCTATCCATAAATTGATCGGATTGAAAATGAAATTGGTATCTTTCTTGAGGTAACCCAGTTCTTGATCCTACACTGCCACCATCATTATTTGCTAAAATAACATAAAGAGGTCCGTCTTTGATATAACCTTTAAAATAATTAGAATTAGGTGGTGATGTACACCATCTTGATTCACCGTTTTTAAAATCATAATACCCACCATACCAAGATGCGGCTTCTTGTCCTAACTCATCAGATCTTTCTATTTTTACAATAGTATAATCATTACCGACAAAATCTATTTTTGCCCCCGGATGTTTAAAACCTTCTCTTTCTTTTCTAATTTCTTTTTTTACTTCTGATTTTTTTAATTTTTGCTTAATCTTTTCTGGTAATTGAAAATTATTGATAAATGCAAAAAGACTAGACGGGGTGAATTTGTTTATATCGCGGTTCTCTATAGGAAAATATTGTTTGTATTTCGTAAAATAAGTTAAATCATCTGTAAGTTTAAAAAGGTCTTCCATGAAAAGTTCTCTTGCCCTTCCAATATTTCCACCTTCATCTACTTGTGGGTTTTCAAAGTTTTTTAACATCCAATTTACATATTGGCCAGGTTGAACCTTTTTAAGATTTTCCAAACTTAAATCACTTGTGTCAAAATCACCTTGTGGTTTTTTAGTTGTTGGATCTGCAAATATAATTTGTGCTAAAGTATCCAAACCCATCAATGATGTTGGAGTACGTCCTGATTTATCTTTTTTTGGTTTCGCGTATTTGTCAATCAATACATCTAATCTAGTACTTTCCGAAAGTATTGTCTTTAATAAATTATTTAGTCTTATATTTTTCATCTTGCAAAGTTAATAAAAATTAATCAAATTTTATTCTGTAGAAAAAATTATCCCCCATATCTTCAAAATAGTCATAAAACCCTGCTGGGGGTTCAAAATCATTAGGCGCATTTCTTAAAATCACCATATCCAAATTAGACATTTTCAAAACAGATGGTGGTAAAGTTTTAAGTTCCTGATTATTTTTCAGATTTAGAACAGTTAAATTTTTCAAATTATCTAAATTTTCAGGTAAAGATGAAACAATATTCTCTAATACCAATGTTTCCAAATTGGTGAATTTTTGTGCAAAACTGCTTGGTAAATCATATTGTGGATAGTTCTTCTCTGAAGATATCAATTCAAAAAATCTAATATCATTTGATAAATTTTTAATTAATTCGTCAAAACCATAAAGGGCGATATACTTTCCTTCCTTTTGAGAAGGAATTTTTATTGTAACACTTTCACCTGATTGAAAATCTGTTGCGAACTTAACTTTCATTTCATCTTTTAATTTTGACATGCCAGGTAAATTAAGTATTGCGATATCAGAGTCAGATAATTGACTTAATGATTTTGTCTTTATAGTGTCAATTTTTTTACTAATGTAGTATTTTTTGGTCTCTGGATCAGCAACCGCAATCATACCCGCAGTTAATTCATGTCCTAACGCTATATATTTTTTTCTTAAATTAACCGTCAGATTTTCAAATTGTTTATCTTCCAATCTTGGTGACCTTATTTCAAGCCAAAGTTCAGCCATCTTCTCGTTACCCAAACTTTCTATCGGATTATCACCAACAGACGTATTTTTTACCTTTTTAATTAGATCTAGCTCTTCACTTGTAAGTGGTTTTGGTTTAAATAAATTTTTAAGATTTTTTAACTTAGGTATTTTTTTTGTTATTTCATCCCAAGGTATATTTTGATGTCCAGAATATCTTCCTGAGTTTGAACCATCTGCTAATGACATATCTCCATCTGGGTCAACCAAAACAACAACCGCAAAATTTAAATCCGAAAAATCTTTATCTTGATCTATAACGTAATATAAAGTCCTTTTGTTGTCTAATCTATAATTATAAAATAAGTTTGAACCTCCTTCACGGGACGTACACCAACTACGACCATTTTTAAGTCTAATACATTGATCCCTTGTTTTTGGTTGGAAGATCATCAAATTATTTTCATTATAAACAACCTCAATGTCTTCAGTTGATGACTTTTCTTGATTCATTATACCTTTGTTCATTCCATCAATATAATGTTCAAAATCCGCAAAACTTAATTCTGTCGGAGGTGGCATTGTCGTATATAATTCATCAAAATTGTCAATATACGCACTTACATAATATTCTATTATGTCATCTGTTATATTTGTATTTTCTTTTTTAAACCTATCAATCAAAATTTCTCTAATATACTTAGGGTAAAGTTGATTTATTAGTTTATAAAAATCTAAGAACTTATAGTTGGATGGGTCTTTTGCTTTACCAAATTTGGATTGTATTTCCAAAAATTTTCTAACCGCCTTTGCTAACTCAGTTCTTTCAAGTTTTTCTTCTTTCTTTTTGAAAGAATTGAAAAGATCTTTTTCTTTTTTCTGAAATCTTTTAGTTTCAATTAGTTTTTTTAAATCATAATAATTGTAAGCTCCCAAATCTCTTTTATCTGCAGGCAATCCGTTTTTATATTTTTCAAATTCATCAATATACTCTGCGATTTTTTCAGTAGAATCAGTTGTTTGTTCTTTGAATTTAGCGACTAAGGTCGTTTTTAATTTATTAGATATTTCTAATATAACTGATTTTGGAGTTGATTTTTCAGTAATTACTGAAGATAAAACTTTAACTAATCTCATTTTAATTTTGTTTTTGTTAATAAATACTTATTAAACCGAAAAAAATTAATAATTCATTATTAAAAGTTCCTCACCAATTGATTGTTTGCCTCCTTTTTTTGCTCCTGCGGCTTTTGCAAATGACTTTGACTCCCAATGGTATTTGTCTTTTGGAAACCATTCCTCTAACTGTGGAAAATAATAATATGACATAGAGAACTTCCCTTTCATAGATTTTAAGGTTTTTGCCAATCTTTCGTGATCCTTTAGTCCGAAGTCGTGATTAGAGTAATAATCCTCTGTTTTATAGTAAGGAGCGTCAACATAGACATAAAATTGTTCGTTATCATATTTTTTTATAAACTCTTCAAAATCCATATTTTCAACAACTTGAATTTTCTTAAACTTCTCAACCCATAAAGGATTTTTTAGTTTATCTCTGAATGTGAGATACTTAGATTTATATTTTCCTTTAAGGTCTATATATGAACTCTTTTCGGGTTTGCTTCCCGAGAATACTTGTGTTAATATGTAAGCGTACTGTGCTGCTATTTCATAATCAGGTTCTTCTGATACTTTGAACTCGTGATCAAATAACTTTGTTTGAAACGTAATGAACAAATCTTTATATTGAGTCGGTGTTGATGTCTGACCTTTTTGCTGACAAGGTATTTTCTCTATTTCAATCAATAGTTGTTCGGGGTTTTTAATACACCTGAAGAAATTTGCATTTAAAGGGTTAAAATCGTTATATATAACATTGGTTAATTCTGTGAACTCTTTGAGGTTCATATTGAAATAACACCAAAACATTCCACCAAAACACTCGGAATATGTTTTAATGTCTTTAGGATAGTAGGGTACAATCCATTTACCGATCTTTGATTTGCCACCGATGTAACTTAAAGCCATATATTTTTTTTGTTTAAATATAGCATTTAATGTATGGTTTATCAATATATGACATTAAAAATATGACTTCTTTGACTTGTTTCGGTCATAAGTCTTGCCAGAAGGTTTGACCTTTTGTATCATTTTTCGACGAATGATCTGTGCTACGTGACGTTCTGACAATCCTTCAAAAGTTTTCATATTTATAAATATTTCATTTTTTTTACAAAAGTATAAAAAATTATTTACCAAACAAAAAATGAAGTTATTTTTTATTAAAAATCAAAGACTTTGGAAACAATTTATGCTAAGGAGGTTATTACTGAAAACCCTCAAAAACCTTGTAACACTTGTAAAAAATCAAAATTAAACAAAAATATGACCGCAATCACAATTTTTGGAACATACATCTTATTTTCCGCAATATACGGAAATTATGTTATAATCAAAAATCTGATTGATTTTATTTTCGGGTAAATTTTACATTAAGTTTTATAAATAAGTCACCCTGAGCCGGAACTTTAAATCCTTTCTGAGGCACCCTAAGAGGTTTTGATGTGTCAAATTCTTTTGGTAACTTAACAGATAATAATCCATCTGGGTGTGGAACCTCAAAACTTTCGGATTGCAAATTTTCATAATCAAAAAACTTATTATAAACCAAATTTTGATCGTGCTTTTCAAAGTTATCAGATGGTTGGACATTAAATCTGATAATTAGATTACCATAAGTTATTTCATCAAAATCACCCCTACCTTGGATCATTATCATCTGACCTGTATCAACTCCGTGTGGTATTTTGATTGCCAGTTCCTCCATCACCGGATTAACGCCATTACCATTACAAGAATGACATTTGTTTAAAAAAGTGAATCCTTTTCCTGAGCAAGCATCGCAATCAGTTTGCATTATTTGCATAAACATCGCAGTTCCAACTCTTTTGGTTATTACACCACTACCACCACATTTATTGCAAGTTTGCCTTTCACCACCTTTTCCCGAACAAGTTTCACATTTATGATTTCTATTAAAGACAATATTTTTTCTTTCTGATTTGAATGAATCCAAAACGGTTATATTAACATCAATTAACTTTTCTGAGACCGGTCTTTGTCTTTGGCGATTTCTGTTAAACATATTCATAACCTCCTCCATAGAAGGTCCGCCCATATTAAATAATGGATTGTTTTTTTGATTATCGTATTGACTTCTTTTATTTTCATCTCCCAAAACACCATAAGCCTCGGCGATTTCCTTAAATTTTTCCTCAGAACCACCTTTATCGGGGTGATGTTCAACGGCAAGTTTCCTATATGCCTTTTTTATTTCCTCTTGTGTTGCTTTTTCACCAACGCCCAATGTTTCATAGTAGTTTCCCTTTGACATAACGATTTACTTAACAGTTTTGAATAATATTTTTTTTCAATGGAGTTTAATTATATTGTTGTCCTTTTCAAAAATAGGACCAAACAAAAAGTCCTCAAAAAATTTAAGACATTAGAAAGAGTTAATCAATACTTTAAAAAATTAGAGATAAAATCACATAAGGTTGTTTTTGAAAAACAATATGAAAATGGTCTTAAATGTGATTTTCAACTTGGTCTATTAAAGTTCGGTAAAGGCGGAGTAAGCTCATTGTATATGCAAGATTATTTGGGTCGTAATGTAAAAATACAATTTGAAGACCCTGATTATGTACTATTAAAAATGGTTGAGTATAGGGTTGAAGAACTAATTTTTGATGTGGATAAGAAAAAGAGGATTTCTGTGGATCAGTTTGTTAAACAATATCTTGATAAGTCTGGTATGAAAATGGTATCAAAAATTAATAACAAAGTTATTTTGCAATATGAAGAAAAGTTTAAAATATTTTCTTTAAAGACCGACGATGATGCTCAAAGGTTTGTTGACAATATGTCAGAAGATTTTGTAACAAAAGGTAGAATGGACTGTATTTTTGTTCAGGACTGGACCACAGAACAAAGAAAATATCTATATGATTTTTTAGATAAAAATGGAATACCTAAGAAGATACTTTATCGTCACTCAACGACATTTCCTCTAAAACACCATCAAGAAGAAAAATAAACTCGGTACCTGAAATATCAATTTTAAATTTTTCACCAGTAGGTTCTTTTCTTAATTCTATTTGTAACTTTCTAAATTCAGTTACAGGTAATTCAAATATTACAGTCGCCCTACCATTAAATAAATTTTGAGAAGCGTCGGCAATTAACGCCATTTTTTCTAAAATCCCAATGTTTTTACTATCTTCTGCCATAACGTAAGTTTTACCTCGTCTGAATTTGATATTTCAGCTTTTCTAAATTTTCTTATTTCTTCTATAAATTTTTTCTTGTCTGCAAGAAGCTCCGCAGAATCTTTGAGTTTTTCTTTTTCAAGCCAATTTAATACTTTGGCTTTTTCATGGCTCTGTAAGTTCATCGTTTAAAGTCATTTTTTTTTCGGTTAATTCAAAACTAAGATTTTTTAAATTTTCTAAATTTTGTTTATCAAAAATTTGCTTCAACTCAACAACTTTACTTTCAAAAAGTTTTTCTTTCTCTTCTCTTTCTTTATTATACTTGATAACACCATTTAGGTTAATTAATAAATCCTCAACACTTTTTTCATCAAAAACTGAAACAAAAGAAAAGGACCTATAATCTTTAATATTTGATTCATTTTCTATCACAGAATTCTCGGGTACATATTTTTTAGGTAACTTCCATGTTGTTGGAAAAGTTACGTCTATAGATAAATAGTTTTTAAGTTTTCTAACGCTTAATAAATAAGGATTAATTACTGATAATTCTTGGAAAAAGGTCATCTTATATGTTGTATTATGTATGTTATTATGTAGGTTATAGCCAATCCTTGAAGGATAAGTGGGGTGCCGCTCTTATAAATCGGTTGTGGATTCTTCTGCGACACCGCACTTATAATTTTAACTATTGTTGTTAAAATAGTCAAAATAGAAAATATGAATATAAATAAAAATATACTATCTATATTATTCATTTTCGTTCTTTTTTCTTTCTTCAAGAATTTCTTTTCTCAAGCCTTGTAAAAGTTCTTTCAATTCTTGAGCGGTTCCGCGAGCACGTGTTCCTGCGCTTTTGTTTCCTTTGTAGAATTTACCGGCGTCAATTGATAATTGCTCGGTGAGTTCTTTGATTTTTTCGATTGTTTCCATATTCAATTAGAATTCAATAGTTTATTTGTTTTCTAAAAAATAGTATTTATGGTTAGTTAGTAAAGGTTTTTATCGTTTTAAATTCTTATCTAATGACTTATATAAGTCAGTTAGCATATCCAAATCAGATTTTGTAAATGGTTTTTTCAAATCAAAAATGTCTTCAAAAAAACTTTTGATTTGGTTTTTAATTTTAACGTCTTTTTGTTTATAGAAAACCTCATCAAAAAATGATTTAAAATGATCAAAGTGTTCTCCTTTATAAAAAAATTTAAGGTTTTCCTTTGCAAAGTTATCAATTGTTTTTTTCCAACACCATTCAAAATGTTTGGTATTATCCTCCTCTGACATTATTATTTGGTTTTCGTTGTTATCATTTTCAACCCCCAAATATGTGTCTAAAATCAATTGATGTAATGAATTTGCAAAATCATAATATAACTCTACCTTCTCAGGTATGATATTATTCATATCTAACCATACTTGTACATCGTCGGGATGTACTGGTTTTGATATATAGTTAAAAATATTCTCCATAAGAATTTACCTATGGAGAATATAATTACACTCCATAATATTTTATATTATTGCGTCTTTTTATTATACCCTAATAAATGATTCATTTTTTCAATTTCTTCATTTATAAGTTTTTCTTTTTTGTTTTCTGTTGATTCTAAAGCTTGGAATATTCTCGCAACATCTTTTTCTTCTTCGCTATCTTGTTTATAATCATAAACAGGTTGAGCTTGTCTATTGTAACCTTCTTTTTTCTTTAAAACAGATAACAAATTTCTTTTTCTGACTTTGTTTCTTCTTTTATTCACATCAGTTTCAACAGCATTTGCCCATTTAGGATTATTACCAGCTTTAGAGGATCCTTCCATATATTCATCCATTTTGGCTTCATTTGGATGTATTTCATCGTATGCTATGTTTTCTAACCCAGCTCCTGCGAAATTTTCTATATATTCATCAACTTCTTTTGTTGCTTTATAAGTTTTTTTATCCATTTTAGCCAATTCACCATTACCTTTTGGAAAAATTTTAGGTTCAAAATCAAAATCTCCTTTTGACCCATCTTTCAAATAATCTTTCATTTTTTTGGTAACAGATTTAATATAATCTTCGTTTTCTTTTTTTGATTTATCAAGATTTCTTCTTGTTGTACTTACACCAGGAGGATTAGATTGTTTTCTAATATTCTCTTTTTGTTCTTTAACAATCTTCTCAATCAAATCAATCATTTCGTTTTCAGTTAATTTAACTGATTCTTTTTTAGTTTTACCTCCATTTAACTTAACACCTCTACCAAGTAAAACATCTTTACGTGTTACTTTTCCATCACCACTTAGATCAGGAAATTTTTTACCTTCTTTAGTTTCAGATTTATGTTTTCTTAAAAGTTTGAAATCTTCTGAATCAATTTTGTTATTTTTATTTTTATCTAATTTTTTTTGGCCACCAAATAACTTTTCAGTAATTTCTGAACCTGCGTATTTTTGATGACTATCGCAAGCTTCCCTACTAAATTCTGGACTTTCTTCATCACAAACCTTTTTAAGTTTTTCAGCCTCGTCAAAATTAGCTTCATATATTGATTCCATTTTATAACCGCACTCAGAACATTCACCTTCCATCATTACACCTTCTCTGCATTGTTCGCATGTTTCACCTTCTTCAAATTCTTCTTCATCAAGGTTAATTTCATCAAAACCTTCAAACTCATCTTCTTCAGTAACATCTGACTTGAGTTTATTGATAATTTCATCTGCCTTTTCATCTAATGATTCACGAAGAACTTTATTTACAACAGAATCGATATAATTTTTAATTGTTTTCATATTTTACGTTTTTGTATAAATATCTTTATTTTTTATAATTTCTAAATATATGTAGATTATCTCTTAATATATTTTTAATTACACTCTCACTAATATTGTGTTTTTTTGACACATTTTTTATCACTTCTTTAATTCTTTCGTTTTCAAAAATCTTTAACGCTTTGATATCACCTTGATTACAATATGGATATTTTTGACATTTGCGTTTTACTTCAACAAATTTTCCTCCAGGTATTTGTGTTTTTTTGGCACCTCTCCAGTTTTTTTTGGTTGAAGATTTTGCCCATACCATTGGGGTAACATAAGAACCTGATGATGAGGATCCTGTAGCCTCTTTTGTTTCGGTTTTTTTGACCTTACCTTGACAATGTGCTTTTTGACTAAATCCTTTTGGGTTATCACAATCAATACTTTTTTTGTATTTTTCACTCCAATTTTCTCCCATATCCATTTTTTTTTCATTTTTGTTTCGTGAATTTCCAAAAGACTCTATCCAATTTTGAGAATTTTTATCCTTGTCAGTTGTTTTTATGTATTTGATAACATCTTTATCAACTTCGTCTTTACTTAGTTTATCTAAAACAATTCTTTTAAAGATGTCCTTTCTCATAATTTTAAAATCATCAATATTTTTTTTAACAAGCCAATAAGGTATTTCAATGAATTTAAAATTTTCAAATCCTGTGTCTTGATCCAAAATATTTATTTGAGATTTTGGTAATTTTATGCGACGTATTTTAATCAGATAAGGCTCCGCTTCATCACCAAAGGTTGATTTTCTTGGATATATTTCTTGTATATTCAAAATTTCAATAAATTTATCTGATGAATCATCAACTATATAATAAGCAGCAATAAATTTTTTACTTTCAGATTCATATGAAGATTTGAAAAAATCCAAATCATTTGAATTTTCATTTTCTTCTTTCATATCTCCGAATAATGGAGCTGAGAATGATCCGGCTGATGATGCGCCTGTGGCTTCTTTTGTTTCAGATTCAGGAATATTATTCATAGTATCTCGAACAACTTTACTTGATGATGAATCAGTAATTTTTGATGCTAATTGTTGGAAAACACCATCTCTAATCTTATCCGCCATTGTATTTTCCATAAATTAAGCCCTCCTTATTCTTCCTTCCCAAGTACCTCTTTGTGTCCATAAAAATTGATAAAACTCAGACATACTTTTAACTATTAAATCTTTTATTTCAGTTTCCAACTTACCACGTTTGATTTCTTTTCCTATCTCATCAATTAATTTATTTTCAAATTGTCTGGCAGTTTGAGAACCAAGAAATTCTTTAATTTCTTTTCTTATGATGGTTTCAATTTCTTTTTTTTGTGAGGATGAAAGTGACATTTTATTTTTTAAATTTTATTTTCCAATAAACAGAACCCATTAAAGTTGGTTGTCTATTAGAGTTTATTCCAAGTCCTAAACCATACAATTTATCGTTTTTATCATTGTAAAGTAAGTTAATACCCCCATAATTAACTATATCAGTTCTGTCAAATCCTCCTTGTAATCCAATAAAGAATTTTCTTTTTGGTGGTTCCTTCAAAAAAAGAGTATCATTTATAATTCTTTCGGTTATAGATGATTCGAACATTCTTGCGTATATTTTGTTTTCAGTAATCGTGTCTTTTATTATAACAAAAGAACTTTGACCCAAATCGAGAGTATCGATATAAAATCTTTTGGAAAAATAATCTTTTAAAATTAAGATTGTATCCGCTTCTTGTGGAATATAAACAGGTACTTTAACCTCAACTTTAATATCTTTCCCCTTTCTATATACAATTGAATCTCTTGTTATGTAAGTGGTATCTTTCTTATGATCGACCAACTCATATTTTTTTCCTTTAACTTTAATAATATCTCCTTTATTGATATCAGTTTTTCCGTCACCACAAAACCTTAATAACAGAATTACAATAATAAGCCCTATTATTAATATAGTTTTAAAATCAATTTTTTGTTTTTGATTATTTTTCATTTGTTGGTTCAGTTCTTTTTCTTTGAGCTACAACTTTTGCCCATTTTGATTTAAATTTTTCGTAATACTGTCTTAATTTTTCAATTACACTGTCAAACTCTTGATCTACTTTAACCATTTGACTATTGATATATATCCCGTTTGTTTCACCGATTCTGAACATAAAATCCATGTCAAACTCAATTAATTTACCTGACCATTCTACGCTATCGGCATATACGTTTAATGGTTTAAAATCTACCATATCTGATACTTCTTGAACGAATTCATCCATAGTATCTTGAAATGATTGTTTGTCTAATGTTGTTATTTGCAGTTCCTTTTGGTTTTTTCCGTGCATTGTTAAAATTCCACCTGAAATTCTATAGGACTGCTGCTTATTATCTTTTGACTCGGTATCAAAATCTATTTCGGTTTCAACAGAAGACGGAACATTTACTCTGTCAATGTTATCGTCACCAGTTGATTCTTCTTTGAATTTAACATCTTCAGTGATAATACCATATCTTTTTTTAATTTTTTTGATATCTTCCATCAAATTTTTATCATTTTGAGATATCAAGTTTCTTGATACTTTAAGAAGATTTTTTATTTCGTCATGTTTGTTCATAATTTAAAAGTTTGTTAAATTTTTCAAAATCAAAAGCAGGGCTTACATCAGTAAATATCACATCATAGTTACTTTTTGTGACAATTCCCTCAAATTTTTCAATTCCGTTAATTTTTGTATTATGACCTATTGTTTTTTTGGTTATACCGTGTAGGTCGCATAGTTTGTCACATAAATACTTCAACCTTTCATACTGTATTTCAGTATAAGGTTGCCAAAAGAAATAATCTCTCCATTTTTTATCTACAACGGATCCTTTGTGTATTGAACCTATCCAATTTTTATAAAAATCTTTAAGAGGTTCTTTTTCTAACCAACCTAAATTTTCTAAGGAGATAACAATCGCATTTCTGTTTATATTCTCCTCTTTGAAGAATTTAGAGTGCCCGATATCAGGAAGTAATCTTAGTATCGTACCTTCCCTTGATATTACATAATTTGGTATTCTATCAAATTTACCGTTTAATCTATATTTCAAGGAAGATAAGTATTCTCCTATCTCCCTTGATGTATGACAAAGTATTATTTGTTTTTTCTTTTTTTGTTTTCCGGTAGTTTTGAAATCTCCATACTCAATAATCTCAGACATTATTTTTAGTGTAAGTTAGTCGTTTTATGCCGGAGTCCTCGGCTAACTTATCTTTAAGTTCTTCTACTGTTTGATCCTCTACAACTATTTCTTCTTCTTGTTCAACAGCGTTTTCTTTTTCATCTTCAGCCGCTTGTACTATTTCAGGTTCCTCAATTACTTCAACTTCTTGCTCAATTTCAGGTTCCTCAATTACTTCAACTTCTTCAATAATTTCTGGTTCTTTAACCTCTTCAATTACTATTTCAGGTTCCTCAATTATTTCAACTTCTTGTGCAATTTCAGGTTCCTCAATTTTTGGTTTTTCTTCAACTACAATTTGTTCAGGTTCAGATATTGGCGTTTGAATTGATTTTGGAAATTTTATATCTTGTAACCTATTCAAATAGCTTTCAAGTTCATTTAGTTTTTCTTGCGATATATTTACAGTTTCTTCTTTTAATGTTTCTTTTTCAATTAAACCAGCTTTTTTTGATATTTCATCAATATTAATCACCGGAGTTAAAGTTTTATTTTGATTAGAATACACGACAAGCATGTGTGCAAACGTCAATGATATTATGGGTAACAGCCCACCGCTGAAAAGAGCCAATATCAACTTATGGGTTGATATGTCAGTTGATTCAATACCCATAGGTTCAAAAAGAGGTGAAGCCATTTCCATCCATAATTTGAATAGATCTGACGTTTCATTAATATATGAGAATGAGAAAAACAAATTTCCAACAAACTGAATGAACGTTACAAGAATAAAAGGAAAATAAATAAATCTGCCAAGTTTTACAGAAACTCCGGCAAGAGCCGATATAGCCGCAATCTCAACTGCCACGGACAAATAAACCGCCCAAACCATAGGATTTGATATTTCATAAAATGATGTTACATGTGATATTGAAACAAACGCAACTAGCAATATAGGAATAACAAAAGCAGTTACAATTATACTTTTTAGATTTCTTTGGATCCAATTTTTCATTTATCCATATTTTTATAATAGTTTACTGGAACTTTGTTTTTATCGGATAATTCCTCAATTTCCAAAGTTTTCCAATTTGGAGTTTCTTTAATTATTTTCACCATATCATTTGATTTAATGGTTGCAGAATCAATTTTATTGATTTTGTTATTAACAGTTTCAATTTCCTTTGAAAGGCCCTTTAAATCGGATGCGGTGCCGCATGACCTCAAGAAGGTGAAAAATGACAATACAAGAATTGCCAATGTGAAATATTTTTGATATTTTTCCATAGTTTTTATATAAATATTTTAAAATTTATTAAATGTAGTCAAAAAGTTCAGAACTTTCGTTTCTCAATTTACGAAGCGCTTTTTCTTTTATCTGCCTTACCCTCTCTTTTGTAAGACTAAAGTCCTCACCGATATCCTCCAATGTTCTTGGTGTTCCCGAAAGACCAAAATAATCTTCAATAATCATTCGTTCCCTTTGATCCAAAACATTTAATGTTTCCATTAATTTTTGTTTAAGGGTATCTTTGGTGTTGAAATATTCGTCAGGCATTGAAACATTATCGTTTGATATTACATCAATTAATGTGTCTCCATCTTCGTTAATTTCATCATTTAGATTAACCATAGAAGGTAAATTTGTGAATTTTTCAGGTAATTGTTTTCCTGAGGTTTCAATCTCCTTTTTTGCTCTATGAAGATCTTGAACAACATTGACCGGAAGTCGTATCGTTCTTGCATTTTCATTTAATGATTGCAATATACATTGTCTTACCCACCACACGGCATAAGAAATAAAACGAAGGTTTTTTGACCAATCAAAATTATCAATTGCTTTGATTAGTCCCATATTTCCTTCAGCGATTAGATCAGGGAAATCCAATCCTTGATTTTGATATTGTTTTGCCACGGTAATTACAAACCTTAAATTACCTTCGACAAGTTCTTTATTAATTTTTTTCCTTTCATCTGCAGATAAACTACCTGATGAAATTAACTTTGCCAATTCTTTTTCCCGGTCGGGGGTCATAACCTTAATTTTTCTCAAATCTTTAAGATAAGATTGAATTTCCTCTTGGTTGATCGGTTGTGATGTGTTTTTCTCCTTCATATGTTAGTTTGAGTATTTTTTCAAAATTGATTTTTCTTGTTCGCTCAATGAACTTACACCTTTTTCGTTTATTTTATCCAAAATATCGTCCAAAGATAGATCTTTTATTTGGTTTTCACCATTTATTTTTTGTTTTTTCAGATCTTGTTTTGGGGATAGTTGGCTTATGATTGCTTCATCCTCTATATCATAATTATCATCATTTTGATTTTCAGACATACCAAATATGTATTTGTGCAAATCCATAGGTAATGAAGTATAAACATTTTCTGTGAATGGGACAAGTAAATAAAGTGATGTGACATCAATAAAAAGGTCATTTATAAATAAATCAACATCATCTTGTTCATCTGAACATTGAAATTTGATTATCAGTAGTTGATCACCGTAACTATATTTGACATCTTCTTTTTCAGATATTATTGATACTGACTCTGCTAAATTTCTAACAAGATTTGATTTTCCTGTAAATTTTCCAAATGCGACCAAAAGATATTTCATAGTGTTTGATTATTTTACAAAGGTAAGGATATTTATTGGATAAACACAAATATTTTATGAGAAAAATAGTTAAATTAACAAGAGAAGAATTAGTTGAACAGATTAGAAAATCTATCACTAAAAATTTAAACGAACATGATTATTCTTCTGACATTGAGAGATCCACTCAACCGAGAGAATTTCAAGTAAAAGACATTTTCGGTAAAAAATATTCAAGGTATATACCAAATGATGTTATTCGTTATATGAGAAAAAACCCTTATTTGATATTTCAAAGGTTGTATGACATATACGGTGAAGAATCTTTCTCTTATTTAGAAAAGGCTAAAAGTCAAAAAGGTGGATCTTCCTCTTCAATTGATGAACCAATGATGGAGCAAGTTGATGATGAATTAGAAACAAATCCAATGATGGATAAATTAAAAGAGGTTGTTGAAAATGACGGTGAATTTGATGATTCAGACATTGAAGAAATTTTTAGTTTTACGGGACCCAAAAGATCGTTTAGAGGTTCAATATATATAGATGGTATTGTTCCTGAATCAGAGGATAAGGAATTTGATAGAAAAGTTGCGATGAAGGTAATGGAATTTTTTGCTAAAAGAACTCAAGCCGATCAATACGTTGGTGGTGTTGGTTTTAAACAAAGAAGTTTAACAAAACCTTTTGATACTGAAGATTTTTAAAAAATAAACCCCACCTTAGGATGGGGTTTTTTGTTTTATTTAAATTCGTAATCGTAAGTTAATCCATCAGCACAAACTATATTTTTATTTAATATATCCCATATATCTGGTGTGGGATTAGGACCTGCTAATCTTTTTTTACACTCTTCTATATTGTCCTCCATTAAATCAACACCATAAGTTGTTGATAATGCCTCCTCTAAAGAACAATCACTTTTTTCCATTTTTCTGATAACAATTTCACCTAAAAATTCACCATCACCACAACTATTATCTATAAATGTTTTAGTTGGGTCTGAGAAAAGTTGGGGATTTTCTTCTTCTAATTTATCCAACATTTCAGTTACTAAAAAGGGTGGGGTGAAAACTTCAGCCGTTTGTTTTATTCTGAGTTTGTCTCTATCAACACCTGACATGTAAATTCTGTTTCTTATGTGGTCTTTATAATTGTTCAACATTCTGATTAAAGTTCGGCTCGATTATGTTCCCTTCTTCATCGAGGAACTCTTTCCAAAAATTTTTACGAAATGTTGCCAATATTTTTCTGTTAAATCTATCCCCATTACTCATATAACAATATGTAATTAAATTCAAAAAAACATCACTTTCCATAACTCGTTTTATTTCAGTTAAATTTTTTACATCATCAACTATGGCATAAGCGTATTGTGTTAATCCATATTTACCATTTTCATCAACAATTGGTGGTGATGCCATACCATTAGACCAAATAACTTTTGGTATTCCAAAATGTCCTTTGTCTTTAGTATTACTATAAATAAGATTTATTATTTCACCTTTAATAATACTATAAACACAAGGATAGATATGATTTTCTGTTTTTATTTTAGACATATATTTTCTTTGATGATGGTAAGAACTATTTGATAAGATTTGAACTCTTTCTTGATTATCATTAGCAATTAAAGATGATATTGTACTAAAATTACCATTTGGGATGAATTGTAAATTTTTTATGTTAATTTTATCAATTTTACCATCAAATCCTTTTATGGTTGTTTTTAACAAATTATCCGATTCAATATTTTTGATAACATACCAATCAAAGGATGTTGTAGCATTAAAAATTTTCATTCCATCTTTTTCGTCATGTATTTCAATATATTTAACTTGTTTGGATTTAATGAGTTCTTGTGTATTTTTAAATTCACCACTAACATTTCTCCAACCACTTGGGTGAATTAAACTTACATAACCGCCATCTTTACAAATTTCAAATGATTTTTGGACAAATTTAGGCCACAAATTTTCAGCATTTGCCGCACCTGTTTCTTTTTGATACGGAGGATTTCCCAATACTACATCAAATTTCATTTTAAATAATTCTTTCAAACTGTCTTTGTGAAAGACATTTTTATACCCCCTTCGTTTCAAATAATTAACATATTTTACACGAATATCATAACCGAAGACACGGGATTTTGCATCTTCCTCACTATAACCATAAATATCTACTAAACGTCTAACAATTTCAATTAAAAAAACTCCTTTACCCATACATGGGTCAATGAATATACTATTAGGATTAGTCCACACTTCATTTGGAATCTTATCAAGAATCATTCTAACCAATCCAATAGGTGTGAAAACTTCCCCCTTAGACGGATTTGCTTTCCAATTCAAATATAGAGTATTTTTCATATCACGAATATAAACTATTTTCTTGTTTATTGTAGGAAGTAATAATTGTGTTTAATAATTTATGAGAAACCCCACCCATCAAAATAATTTTTTTGACAGTTTTACAATCAACGCCGACCTCAAAAACAACCTCTTCTGAATATCCTTTTGATTCTATCATATCCAAAGTTTTGATTATATCATTTGATTCACAATTATTGATTTCAGAAATCTCAACAATATTTTCAACAATATTTTTTAAAAATTCTTTCAGTTTAAATCTAATATCTTCAACTTTTTTTTCTGATTTTTTATCTTCTTTGATTTTTTCAAAACTATCACTACGTATTATCGTATTAGAATCAATACCAAATAATTTTTCTTTTTCTGTTTTAGATATTTCAATACCAAGTAACTCCTTAACCAAACCAGTATCGTTTATTATATTATCTACTTTAGATGATTCGGCGCCAATCTTAATCAAAGATGAAGAGTTAATTAATTTTTCAGCATATTCGTCTTTTTCTAATTCTATTTCTCCATGTGGCCCGTTTGTAAATAACTGTACTGAACGTAGTACACGATAAATACCGTCGTTTAAGTCATCAACTTCTACTTTTTCTGATTCATAAATAATATATTCATCAATAGGGTTATTATCTTCACGATTTGGGTCTAATGATAAAGAAATAATATTACCAAAAATTTTTGGTTGTCCATCTAAAGTATTACCTGGTGTAAAACCTCGAGATATTTTTTGAATAGTTGTAAAATAGGAACCTCGGTCATACATGAGCATCACTGTATCAATTTCAGGTGCAGAAAGACTACGTGAACCCATTTCTTTACTAACAATAACAACTCTTTTATTTTCTCTTTTTGCTCTTTTGATAAGACTTTTAACCTCGATTTCTACCTCACGGTTTGAGGTTTCATCACTATTAACTAATTTTACTAAATAACCGTTTCCTAATACTTGTTGGATTAACTCTACTAATTTTTTTTGTTGGATCTTGTCTTTTGTGTTTGCAAAAATTTGAGTTACAAGTCTTGGAGCAATTGTCATATCCAAATCTAAAAGACCGACCATTTCACCACTATAGAGTCCGAATAATGATTGAATTAATGTGGTTAGTACTCCTCTTGATTTATCAACATCCATTAATAATTTGGTCCAATCGGTGCGGTATTCTTTTGGCACTGTGTTGAATCTTGAAACCGCTTTGTCAAGAGAAAGTCTCATAAAACGAGGAATTACAATATCCTCTACAGATTTTTTACTTTGTTCTAAAGTGTATTTTTGTTTTAATCTATTTAAAATAGTTACCATAAAAAAAAATTTGTTCTGATTTAAATTAAATGATTTTGTATTGGATGTTCACCATTTTTTACCATAAGCATATCGGTATATGACCAACGAATAATATTATCATCAATATGGTTTAAAGGTGATACTACTTTATCAATTGCGGTTCCTGTCATATAAACATTCAATCCGCATCCTAAAAAATTGATAAGGTCTTGGCTATTTTTTCGATGACAACCGAAATCAGACTCATCAATGAATGATACCTTATCTTGTTTTGGTAAATCACTAATTGATTTGTATTTGGTCATAAACTCAGAGGAATGGAGTGAAATGGGTAATATAATCATTTTTTTTCCATAATACTGTTTTATAACATCTTCTATGGGTTCATTCTCGCGAACAAAAATCATTTCTTTATAGAATGAATCATAAGTATAGAATTCTTTTTGGAAACTACTTAGAGCTGTTAAAACGTAAGCCGGTATTAAACATATTTTATATCCATAATCAATGAATAATGTTTTCATTAGGTCTAAAGACCATAAGGTTTTACCAAAACGTGGTGCCAACTCCAATGCAAACTCTTTAATTTCTTTAGTGTTTGATTCTAACTTTTCCTCGAAAACCATTTTTACGTAATCTTGATAAAATCTAGGATTGTAGGTTTTTGGTTCAGGGTTATCTCCCTCTGATATAATTTCTAGAAGTGCCGCAACTGCTTCTTCATCAGATTTGAAACCACCGAACCACTCTCTACCCCCTCCAGTAATTTCATGGACCCTATAATATCCTCTTTCCTCAAGTCCATTATGTACGTAATGGTCTGGAAATTTCGATTCTTTTTCAAAAATAAGTTGTAACTTCTCTGAATTGCCAGTTTGTTGACCCCTAACCCTTTTTTCTGATTCCTTTAAAGTTTCACCGAACTTGTATAAACCTTTTTCTCGGTCAGATTCTGTGGTAAAGACATAATTTTTATTCATAGATTTATTTAAGTTGTAAAACTTGTTGGGTTTTGTTTTAAAACAAATATATAAAATATTACTGAATAACTCTACTTATATTATCTTCTTTTTTTACTTTTATCACATTATCAGCCCAATTAGAAATTAAAGGGTTGTGTGAGATAAGGAAAATCTTCTCAAAATAATCTTTTATTTTAACGAAAAAGTCAAATACCATATCCAAATTTTCGTTTGATATTTTTCCGAAAACTTCATCCATAACAATTACGTTTGGTTTTGGTAATGAACAAACCTTACTAAGAACTGATCTTAAAGCTAAAGAAGCGATAGTTTTTTCATAACCTGACCCCGATGTCATAAGTTTCTCAACTTGTGTATTGTTATCGATCATCACAAACTCAACCTCGTTTTTGTCATTTATTCTGATTTCCAACTTAAAGTATGAGCTATCTTGAAGTAACCTCTGTAATTCTGAATTTATTACTGGCATCATAGTTTTCATTATGTTCTTTGTGATACCATTTTTACCAAAAATTTCTAAGTATAACTTGTATATTTTTTCTTTTTCAGCCTCTTCTGAAATCTTTTGAATAAGACCGTAATTTTCTTTTATTTTCTTATTCAATGTTTCGTTTTGAAATTTGAATTGATTAATATCCCTATCATACTTGGTCATCTCTTGATTTAGTTCATCCATCCTAAGGTTCGCCTTAATCAACTTTGTTTCAATTGATTTATTTTCCTCAATTTTGGTTTGGATATTATAATATTTGTTAAGTTTATCCTGAGTGGTTGATATCTTCAAAAGATTACTTTCATAAGTTACGTCAAGTTTTTCTTTAATTAGTTTGTTTTTCTCATACTCGTCAAACTCTTTTTTTAACTGTGTAAATGACTTTTCTTTGTCTGATAACTCATTCATTAAACCTATTATTTGGTCTTTTTGCACGTTTAATGATGCAAGTTCTGACAATTTTGTTTTGGTAATCTCTGCGTTTAATAACTCAATTCCGCAATGTTCGCACTTGATACCACCTGATACAGATTTTGCAAGTTCATTCAGGTTATTAATTTTTGATTCAACTTCAAATTTATTTTTTAACTGAACGTTATAACTTTCTTTAATCTGATCGTGATCATTTTCGTGGTAATACGATGATGGCTCAACAACATTAATTTTTGAAATATCATCCTTAATTTTTTGATTGTTAAACTCATAAGTTTGAATTTCTGATTTTAATGTTTCAGGATTTAGAATTGCAATTGAATTATCAATGTCGGTATGTTTATGTGATATCAAATCATCTCTATACTTCTGACCTGTTAATATTCTTTCTTTAACATCTTTAAGTAACTTTTCAGTGTTTTCAATTTGATTTTCATTTTCAACAATTTTGTTTTCAAATTCCTCAATGTCTTGTTTTAACTTTTCTGAATTATAGACATTGGACATCATTGACCTTGAATATTCTGAATATAGTTCTTTTGCTGCTTCTTCCTTTTTCTTTAAAAAATCTAATCCAAGAAATCTTGATAAAACTTGACCTCTAGCGGTTGGTTTTGATTCCAATAGATCTTCCAAATTGGATGATGTGGTTAGAATTGTCATAAGAAAATCTTCCATTTCACCAATAGATTTTTTGATGAAATTTTCTGTTTCTCTCCTTTGTTCTCCTGTGAAATTTTGCAAGGAACCATCTGACAGTTTTTTGAAGAAATCCAAATTTGTTTTAACATTCCATTCTCCTGATTTTGATAATTTTCTTTCAATGGTTCTTACAAGAATATATTCTTCACCATCAATCATAATATCTCCTCTGACAAATACCTTATTTTTTTCTGAAAAACGATTGAATATTTCTTCAGCTTTTTGTGTTTTTGTAGTTGTATTGAAGAAAAGAAATAAAAGCAAATCTACGGTTAGAACCGTTTTTCCACCAAAATTCGGAGGATCGGACTCAATTACTGTAATTCCATCACATTTATCAAAATCGAGCACTTGATCATCGCCATAAGATAAGAAGTTAGAAAACTCTATTTTTTTAATAAACCATTTTTTGAACGGAGTTACCTCTGAATCATTAAGAGCTAGTTTATTTTCAACTTGAGAATCAATATTTAAAATATTATCAAATTGATCTTCTTGAGATTTATTTATTAAAATACTCCTTATTAACTCCTTCTGATAATTTTGATCTAAAATATTAAATGAGATATCTACTGACTGAATATCATCAGAACTTGTTTGCTTAACTTTAGTTATGACATTAACATTACTGGATACGTATTTTTTTTGAAAGTAGTGTTTAACGCTTTTGATTTTTTCTTGTGTGAAATTTTCGGCAGTATCTTCCCAAACTACTTGCACGTATGGATTATCCATAGTTTCTATGTCCAACTTATGTGTCATTGTTTTATAATTAAAGTTCGGAGGTGGATTGAATAAGTCCAGCGTCCTGTGCTGATTGATTTTCTGTTTCACCTGAAGATTGTGATCTAATTTCCTCAATTTGTTTCATCATAAGCTCACTCATTTTCTTTTGAAAACTTTTTTGTTGAGCATTGATTTTTTGAGTTCTTGCAACTGATTTTTGTTTTTGGTTTTTTCTGTTTTTAGATTTTGGCATAAGTTATAGTATTTGATTGTTATTATTTGGTCTATTTTGTTCAAACCATTCGATTATTGCATTGATTGCCCATACGGATCCTGACGCTAACAATCCATCAAAAACCCACGACACATAATGATTTACACCTAAGATTTGATTTACAGGTGAATAAATAAACAACCCGAGAAAAAATCCCAACCAAACCCCAAAACACATTATACATTGTATCATCTCAGAAATAAATCTGAAAATTGGTGATCCAGGTAATTTACTTTGCCCATAATCATAAATTGATTGTCTCATATTAGCAAATATCTTGCCATACACTACGACATTAGCAGTTCCGTATGCTAATATCATCCATAAAATTAATGCTGTCATATTCTTGTATTTAAATTTGAATTTGAATGGTATATCGCTCCTCTTGATACTACGACTTCTTTGAAGTGATCGACCATATCTTGTAGTTTATTTATTTTTTCGTCTCTTAATTGTAGTTCTTTTTTTAGTGTCTGTAAAGTACCTTCGAGTAATTTGATTTTTGTTTCGTCGCATGGCTTATCAACTATTTTCTCAACAACTTTTTCAACCTCAATTTCAATTATCTCAGGTTCTTTCCCATTTATAAGTCCATATTTATCAATCGCGTATCCTTTTTTAAAACAGTAATGTACATACTTTTGTGGATCATCAATTTTATTAAGATCACAAAATGTTACCACATCTTTTGTTTCTTTATCGTTTAGATTAACTATTAACAAGCTGTTCTGTTCCATCAACTAAATTATCTATTGAGTTTATCTTAAAAGACAGAAATGGTTTTGGATTGAACAAATCTCTGTTTTCATATTCCATTGTTGTTAGATTCAAAATACCATACCCATGTCTATTTAAACTTTCACCATATCCTTGTTGTACGGCCGATCCAATCATATATCCTTTCTTACCATTTGGTATGTCAAATGAAGCTCTTTTATGAATGTCCCCACATAATACAACATCTAAACCACCAAACTTTTCAACATTATAAGCATGATCACCAAAATCATAACCCAAATCTGTTTTAAGACCAGATATCGGTCCGTGAAATAATCCAATTTTTATACCCTTTGCTTCTGTAATGTCAGGTGGAATGTTTCCTTGGAACTGTGAATATACGCACCAAGATACATTTTCATCCTCATAAACTCCTCTATCCTTATAATAAACAACATCAGAATTTCTCATAGATTCTACAATAGGTGTTATTGAATCTAATCTTTGATTGTTATTCACCAATCCATCGTGATTTCCAAATATTAATATTGTTTTTGCAATTTTTGAACATTCATTCAACAACCAAACTGATATTTCAATGAGTTCGGGTGTTAATTGATTTTTCGAATGCAGTAAGTCACCAGTGAAAACAATTCTATCGGGCTTTATTTCTCTAAACTGATTTAACATATCAGTTAGAATTTTTCTATAAAGATCGTGATCTTTGAATAACCTAAGATGTAAATCTGAAAAATGAACTATCTTATTAATCATTTGATTCTTCAATATAGAAAGGGTTAAAATCTTTGTTCACATGACCACACTTTTCACACATATAAGTAGGAAAAGGAACATCTGCATCTTTTGGGCTTCCGGTTAATAGTTTTGAAACTCTTTTAATGATAACTACCTCTTTAAAGAACATGCTCTGACAATTTTCACATACAATTGTTGGTTGTTCTCTCAAATCAATTTTTGGTTTTGTAATATCTAAATCCATAAGTTATAAGTTTATTGTAATATTATTAAGTTTAGAAAGAAAATCATCTATAATTTGTTTATTTTTTATTTGAAGTTTCCAACATTAACATTAATTCCGCTTGAAGATCTTTACAAGGTATTATTTTATAGGTGTCATTAATCTCGTTTATCCAAACTAAATATAGATTTCCAAGTTTAAGATTTGTGTTTTTTTCAATTATGTGTTTGTATAGTCCGAGTTGTAAAGAATATGTATTTAATTCACAATAATCAAGGTGTGATATCGGGTTTTTAAATTTCTGTTTATATTGATTTGACTTTTTTATCTCTTTGTTTGTTTTATAGTCATATATTTCAAGCATCTGAGATTTTTTATTATAAAAAAGACAATCAACCATTCCTGCAATTCCATAATCAGTATCTCCGACCACAAATTCCATCTTCACCGGTATTAAATTCTTCACAGCGTCTTTGTAAAATAATTTGAAATTATTAACGCATTTTTCAAATTTTTCTTTTATTATGTCGCTTCCAAATTTTCTAATTACAGGAACAGCATCATATGGAAAAACTTTGTTATACCAATAGTTTTCGGCGTAGTTATGAATTAAAGTTCCTTTTACCGTTGAGATATCTCTTTTGAGATCCCACTCATTAATCACATCTTTAACATCAAGACCACGTTTATTCGCATAACTCTCCGCTATGTTTTCAGTGTCAAATTTTTCTTTAAATTTTCCGATAAAAGTTGTTGCACTGACCAACTCTCTATTATCTATAAAATATTTATGAGGTTCGTCAAAATATTTTATATCAGAAAACTTATTTAATTCAAAAATTATATCCATATCTTTTTTTTAAGTATAATGTTTTTTTTTCACAATACCAAACTATTTATTTGTTAAAAAGTAACTATGAAAACATTATTAAACACAATTACTCAGGACGAGAAAAAAAGAATTTTAGAAATGCATAAAAATGCGACTAAAAGGAATTATTTGCAGGAACAAGGTGATGTTACCAATCCTACCACATCTACAACTAATTCACAAACACCACAACCTAATATATTAAGTTTAAAAACAGATAAAAAACTTTACAATAAGTTTATAACTTTAGATGAAAATGATCAAAATAAAATAAGAGAATTTTTTACGAATCCCACAGGATCTGATTGGAAAAGTGTGGCGCCATTTCCACTTATTGGTATAGTTCAAGAAACTTTGATTAAATATGCAAATGCTGGCGCGACACCTAAACAAATTCCGTTTTTGGAAGTTGCAAATAAAACAGAGAGATCTAAATCATATTGGATTGATCCAAAAACAAATCAAAAAAGTAAAGATTCAAACTATAATGTAATATTTTCACAAAATTCACCATACAAACTCGTACAAATAGCGAATAAGGCCTTTGATAAATTTTTCAATTATAAATTAACAAAAACATTTACTTAAACTTAAAAATAGTAAAAAGATTATAAAAAAGGGACGATAGTCCCTTTTTTTGTTTTACCACTTCCACTTTATTAGTGAAAAATCCAACCATTTTATTATTTTCAGGTTCTGTTTTTATAACAATTAATCCCATATCACCAAATATGTTTAATTTAAAGTAATATTGGTAAATTCCTTTATTTGTGATATCCACCTGAACCACTAAACCATCTGAGTTTTCAGTATAATTCAGAACATCATAGATTTCTTCAACACCATCGTAATTTACGTAACTGAAAATTCCATTGGTTTTATCAACAGTATATAAAGTGTTAGCTTTATATTTTAGAGAGTCGTATTCTATAAGCGAGGAATCTATTGATTCTTCTAATGTCTTGCCTACCGGATATCTAAAATATTTCATGTCGGTCATTCTATAATTAACAGTTTGACTAATCAATACTGACACGAAAAAAACAAATATAACAGTTAGGAGAGTTTTCATAGTTTTTAAAGGTTTATACTACAAATATACAAAATTATTGATTCACTTTAACGTCATTTGTGAAGTAACCGACAACATATCCATCTTTTGTTTTGTGACGACTTCTAACAATCATGGACATTTTATCATTAATGTTTTCAGCAATTAAAAAATTAAAAAACACTCCTTGTTCTGTCAAAATATCGCAATCTATTTGATCATATTGTGTATTATAAGCAATAATTTTGTTTCTAACTCTATGCCCATTTGGATAAGTGATAAACATTACGTTGTTATCAAAATTGAAACTAATCTTGGTATTACAGTTAAGTTCAGTCTTACCAAATACAATTAAATTACTGTCTCGAGCATCTCCCATCGTAGATAAAGATGGATATTTGAAATTAGTTGAATCTGTCATTGTAAGATTCAAAGTTTTAATTTGTGCGTTAGAGATAAAAGATACAAGAATAAACAAAAAAGAAAAAATGGTTTTCATGATTAAAAGGTGTTAAAGGTTTATACTACAAAGATACAAAAATTATTTGATTTCAAAGAAAAAGTTATCAATTTTTCCCTGTAAATCACAAACGTCTTGATTATCAGGTAATTTAATTATTTTTATTTTTCCAAACAATCTACCCCCATTTAATTCGTGAAATAGTTTGATACCATTTTTCCAAGCATCTCCATCCAAAGCTATGATTATGTTACCATTCGCTTTTTGATATAAGGTATCAAAAAGTAGTTGTGACATAGTTTTTCCAAGCATTGGTATTGAATTTGGTAGAAATACCGCATCAAATGCTCCCTCACATATATAAATATCTTTATCCCAATCAATTAAACTTTCATTAAATATTATTTTATCTTTTTCTGCTTGTGGATTTTTATACTTTGATCTTGTAGTTTTATTCCAAGATCTTGCAATAAAATAATTTGCATTACCTTGACTATCAAAGGAGGGTATTATTATTCTTCCAATAAAATCCCCTTTATCACAAAAACCTATCTTATATTTTTTTATAATATCATTTGTGATATTTCTTTCTTTAAGATATTTTATAGCTTGTTTATAGACAGGATATATGGGGTTTGAATCTTCAAACAATGTATAACCTTCAGGTAATCTGAATTTTGGTTTTTTTATTTCTTGTTTTTTTTCTTCTTCGGGTTTAAAAAGTGTATAAATTTTCTTTTGTTTTTTGGTTCCGAATTCATCTATTAGCTTTCCTAAAGGTCCGTGAGTTCCGTTTGAATCGGAGCAAGCCCAGCACTTATATACGTGTTTTAATACATTTACCTCTAGGTTACCTTTGTTTTGCCCTTGATCACAATATGGACAGTTAAAGGAATATTGACCTTTGGATTCATAATGAAGTTTTTCTTTACCCAAAAAACTTCTTACAATATCAACAACTATGTCTTGTTCGTCTTGCATCTTAACAAAGATAATACAAAAATTAAAACCAATCAATATTCACAACTTTCCATAAAATTCTATATTTATTAAACAAATTTAATTATGCCAACAAATATTGTTATTAGTGGTGTTACTGGTCTTTCTCCTTATAATGTTTATGTTTGTGACACATCTACAGTTAATTGTACGTGGATCACACAATTCACATCTTCGCAAATTCCATATACATTCGAATTACCATACATTTATTCCTTTTTACCTGATTTTGCAGTAAAGGTAATTGATAATAACGGATGTTTTGTGGTAAAATTAAGCGGCACAACTTACCCTGAATGTTAAAATAAAAAAATATGGATTATTGTCTTTCAACTTACTACGGAATTTACTCTCAATACGATGGAAATTATTATTCTGCCGGAACATATGACGGTAATTCATATTATACGGGAGATAGTGTAACTACAGCTTACATATATTATAACACAGGTCAAACAAGATGGTGTTTATCAACATCTTTAGGGGGTAGCTGTATTTTATTCGGAGGAAATAGATGTCAAAGTTTGTCACCAAATTTATCTGAAGAATTTTTTAATTCTGGCCTATGTTTGACTCCGACTCCAACACCCACAATAAATTGTAGTGTGCTTGATTTTGATGCGTTTTTTGATTGTGATATTGTACCTCCAACACCTTCGGTAACTCAAACAATGACACCGTCTCCCACATCAGGTTACACATACCCAACTAATACGCCAACGATGACAAATACGCCAACACCTTCTGGCGATATTTGCGGTAATGTAAATTTTTGTTTTGTAGTTCAAAATGTTTCTCCAACACCAACACCTACACCTACTATGACCCCTTCTAGCGCGGCCGCTAGAAATACACCGGCTGACGGTGTTGTTACATTTACAACAATTGATTCAAACTTTATTTGCCCTCCTCAAGTTGGATCTTCATCGACTCAAATACTACCGTAAATCTATTTCCAAAGATTTTCTTGTTTCATATACCCCAAACAACAAGTATATGCATCTGACATATCAAAATTTTCTTTTTTAAGTGTTTGATTTTTGGTATATAACCATTTAATCTGAGGTTCTTTTTGAGCCACCAAATTCCAAATTATCATTTTTTTATCAACATCTCTTGGTAACCCCCCAAATAATACAAATTTTTTCTTATCATTTTCTTTTACAAGATCAGGAAATGCAAATTTTCTTGAATTATATGTTGAAATATATTCGGGAACAATTCCTAATGTATTATAAATTTCTTTTGATATAAGGGTATTAAACCTCAGAAGTGTTTGTATGGTATAAACATTATTTGAATTGAGAAGTGGTTCTTCTATAATAACTTTTGTAATACCTAAATTTTTATAGTCATCTAACTTTTGTCTAAAAATTTCAGATTTTAAAAAAAGTTCCTTGATTTTATTATCCTCTTTTGGTTTTGGTACTGGTGAGATATGAGTTAATTCTAATAATTCTCCACTGATCATGTCAAAAAGCGCCCATCCGATTGTTCGTGTTGATACGTCTAAACCCAAAACTTTTGGGTTATTTTTAATTTGTTTCTTTACCATATATTAACTATGGTAATATAAACTATTTAATAGTCAATAATTTATATTAAAAGTCGAATTTGACAAGGAATTGCTGTAGACTTTGTCTTTTAATTGGTGACTGCAATTTTGATATCGCCATAAGATTTTTTTTGTCATCCAAAAGTGCAATTTCTGTTATATAAGAATCTGTTCCTGATGTCCAAGTCGGATTTGATGTAAATGTAAATTCGTTTTGACTTAAATTACAAAGATATCTCATTTCATAAATTGAAGCTTGTATTTCTGTCTCTAAATTACCATAAAAATAATACTCATCTCCGAAGTTTAATGTAAGACCGGTTTGACCAACTTGTGGTAATAAAATGTTATCGTTTAAATTATATGTTGTAGCAGCATTATAAAGTGCATCGGTAATAACAAAAGTTGTACCTGTTAATCCTTGTATTGTTAAAGTTCCTCCTGATATTTGGTTTGTAACATTAATTTTTCTCCATAAAGTCGGATCTGGTCTTCCTGTTCCGTTAACCCTTTGACATAAAATTTCAATTGAAGAATAGTATGAAGATATATCAGGAATACATCCAAATTCATTTCCAAACGTTACAGTTACGTTTTGTGAGGTTGAGTTACAACTTTCATTTGGACCTTGTATTATCTGATAATAATTATTATGTAATGAATTGGTAAACCCAACATTACTATTTAATCTATATGTCACGTGCATATATTGAGTATTACCCGTTAAAACACCTTGCTGCGACCCATCAGGAGTTAATAACGCAACTCTTGGGGCCGGCATTGTCCAATTGCGATTTGACTTATATGACATCGCAGCGATTATCTCTTCATCATCAATAACAATTGTATGTAAATCAGGAAATACTTTACCTATTCTATTTGGATAACCATCAACATTCGGATTTGTATCCCATAAATGATAATACCTATGTCCAGGATGATTCATATCATTATTTAAATTTGATGTTAGATAATGCTCCTCAAATAAGTTCAAACCATCAAAACCTGCAGGATCAACATAAAAAGTTTGTCCGCTACAACATCCATAATCTGACTTATGCCACTGAATTGTTGGTAAGTGTAATCTGAAATTTCTTGCCATACCAACAGTATTGGTTACATTATCAGGATCAAAAGGTTGTAATGCAAATTTTTCACCATAAACAAAATCTATTGTGTTATTTGTGTAATGTATTATAGCAATTGCTTTTTGTTCTTTTCCCGTTACAGTAATTTTATCTCCTAAAGAATTGTAATAATATACCGAATCGCTATCCGTCTGTCCTGTGCTATTACTATAACCGAAATATTCTTTACTACCAAGATAATTTACAGATCCAAATGTTGTATAATCTTTATAAACTGAACCATTAAGTCCTGCGGGAGATTCACTCCAAGGAATATTCATATTCCATATATTAACATTAAACATGTCAATATCGCAAACTGATTGAAAATTTAAAACATCTTGGTTCCAGTGCGGCTCGGGAGTTTGACTGTCATAAATTACTGTCATTCCTGATGGATAAATTAATGCTCTAGCGTCACCAATAATACCAAGTGTTAAAAAATTCGGTAAATACCTATCCAAAGTTAATGTTAAACCCGTAAAAGACACAATACGGTATGTTAATATAGGGTAACAACTTTGGATCGATAAAAAACAGGATCTATCTGTTGGCGGTAATGGTGGGCATGGATCAAAAGTTGAATATGGTGAGGTGCAAGTTCCTGATGTTGGCGTATAATCACAATTACAAATAGAAGAATTTGTTTGATCAAAATATAGTGTAATAAAATCTCCCGCAGAGAAGGACATTGTGGTTGCTGTGTTACAAACAGATGATATTAAAGTTATTTGGTTATTCGCGTTCCCTAACAAATTCATATCAACGTAATAATTCGCAGTTTTTACATATTCAGATCCTGTTCTAGCACTCCAAGATGTTGGTATCGTTGATGTATCGGCACTAAAAAATCCTCTCATAGGAGCAACATTATATATATTACTAACAATAGAATCCATAAAAGGAATACCATATGTGCTTCCTGCACTTCCATCAACATAATATGGATATTTTACATTTTGAAAATTTGATGCCGGCGCTGCCGCGCTATTTTGTGAATTAAACGCCGGTTCTAATACCATACCATTTGGGTGGTAAAAATTTGGTATCGCATTGTAAGAAACCTCGCTATCTCCAATTTGGAAATAACTTATATTAAAATTACCCTGAGACATTTTTTCTCGTCCCGCATCTGTAATTCTTGTATTAATTAACGCCGATGTATTTTTTAATATGTAAGCCATTTATATCTAAATATCTTAAAATTGGTTTTATGGGGTAAAAACTTGACTGTTAAATGTTGTTGTCATTTGTGTTGATTGAGGAAGTCCTGTAACATTACAGCACGAACACCCTGATTTACTTGAACTCACGATCTGTACTTTATCTAATGAAACCACATAACATGGAATTCCAGGATGCGTTTGTCTATTAACTTGAACTATTATTGACCCTGTTATAACGTCATTGCCTGATATTGTGATAGGTTGATAATTAGTTGTGGTTGCTGTAGTATATTCTAATACCCCTGGACCACAACTTAAAGCGGGTACAGGTGATGGTGTGAATGTTGAAACAGTATTTATTAAAGTTAATGGGGAACCATTTTTCAAAATTAAAGTGGTAGTAGTTCTTGATCCCTTTGTTGGGCTATTCGTTACTTTAAAGTCATTAACATGCGCTAAATTGAATGTTATTTGTGTTCCTGCAGGTAAAGTTGTTACTGGTTGTGACTGTGAATTCAATACTTGTATTGTGAAATCCAGTCTTTGTACTTCAGAATTAGGTGTAGCAGATATCTGCGTAATATTTGATGTAATAGCAAGTGTATATATCGTTTGGGTAGGAGCTGGAGGTATAGTTACGGTTTGGGTAAGTGTAGTCAGTGTTGAGTCTTGTACCCAAATATTATAAGACCCACTAACTAAATTATTAAAAATTGGTGAAGTTTGTGTTGATGTCCCATTATTAATTGAATATAAAACGGGTTGTATGGCATTTATAGTATTTATCGTAATTGACCCTGAGTTTGGTTGCGCACTACAAAGTGGGGCTGATATAGTAGGATTTGATAGTGTCATAGTCGGGGCAACACAAGGGCCATTTGTAACTGTATATTGAGCCCCTGCATTATAACCCACAACAGTATATGTTCCTAACGGTGATAAAGGATTTAGGTTATATATAAAATTACCAGCAAAAGTATTAAAATTAATTTGCCAAGATGGTTGTGGTGTAAGTGACCATTGTAATGTAAACGTATCTGAAGACCACGTAAATTTACCGTTAACAATGTTTTGAGTAGGATATAAAGGGTATTGGGTTGTAGTTTGAGTAGAAGGACCGCCTCCAATCTGACCCACAGATTCAATTGATGTCAAACATAATGTTTGTGTATTGACTGGAATAGGAGTCGGAGTTGGTGTTAAAGTAGGTGTTGGCGTAGGAGTTAATGGTGGTAATGAACATATAGTAGTTGCTGTAAAATCAGGGCCGCTATTTGGCCAATCAAAATCTGTAACAGTTATCGTATAATTTTGACCACGAACCGCATTGGATAAAGTAGAGCCCAAATAACCGTTTGACCAAGAAATTTTATAAGGGGGGGTTCCCCCCGATACATTAATTGTAATACTTGAGTTATTTATGTTGGGATTACAACTTATTTCCAAAGGTAATATTGTAACAATATCACATTCATTTGTTGCTGTTACTCTAATACAAGGATAGGTTTGATTACAATTCGAGCAATCTGAATACATTGTTAGTGTCGCTTGTGATGAAGAATATATCGCCGAATTAGGTAAAAGTTCAAAATTTTCGATTATTTCAGTACACCCTGAAAAAGAGTTTGGTATCTGTACATAAAAATAATCTCCAATAGGAAGTGACATAAAATTTACGATTGTAAATGTTATATTAGGATCACAACATGATTTAAAATATACTTGCATTAAATATTTTTATTTATAAGTATTTTATTTTTTATTATTTAACAAGAATTAATTTCTGTACAATCAGAACAAGTTTTCATTTCAGGAAACGGATATAATAATGATAAGTTCGTATTTGTTGTAAAATCCCAATCTGACTGATGATATGTTTGATCAGGAGTTTGAAAATTACTAATTACCACTGTACATCCCGTATATCCTGTACCTGTTCCTATACCTGATGGGGGTATATTCACATACCAAGAAACATTAGGTTGAAAATATGTCGATTGAAATAATTGATCAAAAGTGAATGTATAGTTACTACAACAAGCACTAAAATATGTTGGAGCAACTATATCAAAACATTCTTGACAATTACCAAAATCTTCAATTATTGTTATATCTTCAGAAGTTTGATTTGTAAATTGATACCCCGAATACTGCCAACATTTATTGTAACCTAAAAGGATAACTGATTTCCCAATCTCAAGATCTACTTCATTTTCTGTATAGATACAATTTGAAAAATCGCTACAATCGCAAAATGTATGAAGTACGTTGCCAAAATAAGAACATATAACATTTTCCTCTTTTTCACATCCTGAGTTAATACCAACTATTTTTACATTAACTGCAGGTGCTCCGCTAAAAAAATCAGGTAACGGAAAAACATCAATAGGAGGTACTGTATTTGTAATTGTCTTTACAAATTGACAGTTGTTACCTAAAAAGTCACAAACATATATTTCATAAGGTGGCGTATATCCTGTTATTGATGATAAAATTATATTTTTCATGGCGGACAACTAACACAATTTATATCATATACTATTTTTAACTGAGTTGTTACATTTTGATTTGCTAAACCATAATCAACCTCATCACAATCTGTATTGAGTGTAATTGTATTATTTTGGTCATCAACTATAACGTCGCCAATTCCTGTTGTACCGCTTAATAATGCTGTTATAGTATTTGTCCAAGCTGAAAGATTAGGATAACTACTTAACGTTGTTGCTGTAAAAAAAGATTGACTGTAACCTGTTCCAGCAACATTTGTAACTGCTGAAAATATAGCACTTGTCAATAAACAATCTGTACATCCTGATGTTAAGTCTAAATATCCTTCAATTAACATTTTTTCCATTGTTCTTTCAGTTAAATTACCTGTTGATGAAATAACTGAGTCACATATATTAAAAAGCACTGTATCACTTTGATTGTATGTTCCACCTAAAGTAATTAATCTTTCAGTTATACATCCCGCTGCATCTTGTACAATTAAAGAATAGGTTCCCGCCGATAAATTTTGTACAGTAGTTCCCGTTTGTCCATTTACGTTAGGTGACCACGTTAATGTAAAAGGCGGAGTACCATTTACTATATTTGCAAATATTTGGCCATTTGATCCGTTTGTTGAATTGGTAGGATAAAGGTAAAAATCAACCGATGGACTTTGGTTTACAGTAAAGTATATGTTTTGTTCACACAATGCCTGGTCTTCAACAGTACCTATATAGGACCCTGCCGCTAAATTATTAAACGTATATGAAGAGGTTCCTGTATTTGTAGCAACTTGATTATTATTCCCATTAATATCTATGATAGAAAATGTATATAGTCCTGTCTGACCTGTTGAAGCGGTTATTAAAACTGAACCATTATTTTCATTACAAGACGTGCCAGTAACCGAATAACTTACTGTGAATGGAGATTGTGATGTTAAGGTATATAGTCTAGAGAAAGTACATACACCATCACTTATTGTTAATAAATAATTATTAGGGGGTAATCCTGTAAAGATATTACTAGTAGTTGAGATATTCTCTGTCGTTATTGTAGAAGATGATAATGTATATGTATAAGACTTACTTTGATCTCCTATTAGGCTAATTGAAATTTGTCCGTTTGAATTACCACATTTAGGATTTGTTATATTAACTGATCCTATTGAAAAACTATTTGGTTGATTAAGTTGTACCGTTGTTGTGTCTTGACACAATGCCGAATCAGTAACTATTATTTCGTAATTTCCACCTGGTAATCCTGAAAAAGTATATGTTTGTGAATAAGATATATCAATAAAAGACCTTGAGGGTATATAATATCTATAAGGAGGTGTTCCGTTACTTACAATTATCGTGATTTGACCGTTTTCATCAAAACAAGTTGGTGGGGTCGGTTCGACCACATTTATCACAACAGGCGGTATTTCGTCAATTGACGCCGACTGTGTTAACTCACACCCTTGTGAGTCGGTTACTGTTACACTATAAAGTCCAGATGTAAGACCTGTAATAGACGTACCGCTAGTTATTTGTCCTGTACCGATTAAATAATTTGAATTAACTTGAGTCCACTGATATGTATAAGGTGCTACACCTGTAAGACCTGTAATATATATTTTTCCAACACCTGACGCAACATTACCACAATCTGCATCATTAACAACATAAAGACCATAATTAATAGATGTTGAACTTAAAACAATAGCAGTTTCACTATTTCCAGTACATCCACCACCATTATCGGTATTTACATAATAAATACCAGGTTCTAAATTGTTAAAAACATAAAATGTGGTATTAGTAAATGCGGTTTCTATTGGTATTCCATCTTTATATAAAACTATAGTTGCTGTATTATTAATATTCTGAGTAGTGGCCGTTAATATTCCATTATTTAATCCGCAAGTTGTAGAAACAACCCCATCAATATTGACACATGAACTACCTGAAGATACTGTTATATTTATAGTTTCTCTATTGTTCTCAGGAGAACAACTATCATTTATCTCAAAAACATAAGTCCCTGCTAATAAGTTAGAATATGTTATAGACCCATTAAGAATATTTGGTTCTACTGGTGGACCACCACCTAAATTAGGAGACCAAGGATTTGGTTCGTACCAAGTAATACTCATAGGTTCTGCTGAAGTTTCTAAAAAAAGCGTAAAACCTCCAGAACCGTTATTCTCACAGTCACCTGTTACTGTAAATTGTGTAAAATTATATATACAAGCCATTTATTTTAATCTAAAATACCAGCATTTACCGAAATGCAACTTAATGTGAAATTAATACCAACGTTTATTTTAAACTCTGAATTTAAATTTAATCCATCACAAGTAACAGTAAATATAGTTACTTCATTTTCAGATACTATATAATCTAAACCATAATTTATTAATGTATCTAACTGAGTTTGAAGTGCTGTTAACCACTGAATTTGAGTTGGGAAACTTATTCCTTCTAAAGACAATCCGGCCCCATCAAAGAATTTATAATTAATAATTGTTGATCCGCCCAAACTTATATTTACATACCATTGAGTAACTAAAGTATTAGGGTTACAATTTGGATTTTGTATAGAATTACTAACAACTTGACTTAATATTCCGCCAAAATTACTACCCAAAGATGGGTTAGAAATCCAAGGATATAAATCACATGTTGTAGAAGCTTCAGTACAATCATTTAAAATAATAGGACCTGTTAATGTACAAGGAACGCAAGGAACAGGTATTAATTGACAACCACGCTGCCTTCTCCAAACAAACTTTTGTCTATGAAATATAGAATTTTCAAATCTAACACCTGTATTCCAAATTGTAGTTGCTGGAACCATTTGCTCAACCAATCTAATCCAATAATCTCCCAGCCCTTGTACATAATCTATCATTTTTTGATAAGTTACAACAGCATCTGGCAATCCTGATATGGTGTTTGATTGGAGATATTTCCAAAAAATAGATGATAGACTAGGATATCCCCCTGTTTTTCCATCTGTAATAAACTGTCTATCTCTAACGTTTATCATATTTTGCCAGAAGGTCTGCGCAAACTCAAAGAAAGTTTTATCCGAAGGATTTGGATCAAAAAGTGTTTTATCTAAAATCGTTGGATTAAGGTAAGTTGGGCAGTAACAATTTCCTCCTACCGTATATCCTGTTGATGGTATTGGATAATTAAAGTTTGATGACAAATACCAAACCTCGTAGGCAAATACTTGGCCTGGATTTAAATACAAATCAACATTTTTTACATTTAATATAAGTTTTTCATTATCAACAAAATAAAAAGAATTATTTCCATCAGAATTTCTTCTTAATCCCGTTTGATTATCAACCCAACTTTTTTTATTATCCTGAGTTTTTGTAAGCGAAAACCCTAAATCCGTATATGGAAAATCTCTAAACCTATCTAAATATTTTTGACCATAAGTGAATCCTTCCAAATATGTTTGATAATTCGGATTTTGGCCTGTAAATGAACTTGTTGTTGGATTAAAAAGTTCGTTCGCCCTATGTTGTGGCGTTTGTTCAAACCAACCAGCTCCCATTTGAAAAAAGAAATCGTCAGTATCTTCAGGGGCTTTTGGATAACCTTGGTCGTCAACAGGAAAATCGTCTCTTCCTAAACTTACATCCTCAGTTATTGTTTGAATTGTAAAACCTGTAAATTGCCTTCCAAATATTTTAAAAGTATTTCCTGGTTCTAAAACGGGCAATTCTGTTGCAAATGTTCCACCTGAGATAAAAGAAAATTCATCATTAAATTGATTCATATTAATTCTTTGATCTGCGATGTAGATATGTTCATTAAAATCCACTAACGCATCAGGCGCCCCAATTAATCTTAGCAGGTTTTGAATTGATGATCTTGTCCCTTTTGATTTGAAAAGATATGCCGAATTTAAAATTAAATTTCTATAATATTGGTAACTTAACTCATCAGGTGTTGATGAAATTGGTTGACCAGGAAATTGGCTCGGTGTGTTATTATTAAACAAAGTATCCAAAAGACCTTCATTTGTGATCGGAGATATATTTTGTGTCCAACCTAATGTTTGAGATAAGTTTTTTAATAACTGAGAAGGTATATCATTTTTAACCGTATAATTTACAGAATTCATATAGGCCAATGCTTCAATAAATTTTTTAACTTGGTCAAAACTTCTTCCGTATATTTCAAGTAACTTCGTAATTTTTTGATCATCTGTATCAAAATCTTTAAAAGCACCTGTTGTCAAAAATCTTACAATAAGCCTTGTTCTAAATTCATCAAAACTAGCAGAGATATCATTTAATTTTGTTAGGTAACTTGTAAACCTTGATGTTATAATATCTAAATTCCAATTACCAAAGAAAGGCCATGTTACATAATCTTTTGTTATATATGCAGTTCCATCATCAGCTTCTCTTACTACGGTAAATTCTGCGGTATATTGTGGATTTGTTTTTCTATTTAATAAAAACTTTTCTACCTCGTCAAAATCTTGAGTAAATATAGTTTCAGTTGTAACCGGATTTGGTCTGATAACCAAATAATCATTTGTTGATGACAAGCCAGAAAATGGATTTCCTTTAACAGTAATTCTTAAAATACCATTTGTCAAACTTGTAGTTGGTGTGATAAACACCAAAGGATAATTTTGATCATTAAGATATAAACTATATTTGGATAAATTTGTCACCATATCCCTAATTGGTGACACTTCTATTTCTGATAATTTTAAATTTCTTGCAGCATTTATTGTAAAATCAATATTAAATGGGTTTTGAATATTTGCGGCGTCTAGTTCAAAGTAAGTTTCGTTATTTTGAGAGTTATATACAATATTTGTAGCGGTTGATGCGGTTGTATAATTCGCACCATAAAAAGAAACTTCTAATGCCGCAGGAAAATAATTAATTATCTTAGTTATTGAAACTGACATTCGTTTAACTAATGAACCGTACTGCGAAAAAGTGGTTACATTACTTAAATCAAAATTAGGATAGACCTTGAAATTTTTCTCTACGATTGCTTTTGATTCCTCAACTGATTTTATACCTAAAGTATCTAATGTTATAGGATCTGAAAATGTACCAATAATAAATTCCCTATTTGACTTTTCGCTTACAGAAGTTGTAAATTCGAAATTACCTTGAGTCAAACCTCCTCCATTAACAACTTGAAAACCTACCAAATTGTCTGAAAATGTGTTATCCGCAGTTGCTTGTTGTGGAGGACAGGTATATTTTTTAGCCATTATTGAGTAATATTTGTAAAGTTTTTACTATAGTCTATATTATTACCTCTATCTTGTCTAACCTCATATAGAAGCTCGTTGAAATCATTTCTAATCTCATAAAGGTTATATTGTCTGTAAATATTATTATCTTTGTCGTAGATAGTGTAAATTCCATCATCCATAGATTTTGTTTGGTTCCCGTAAAGAGCTAATGAAAGGGTTGAGAAATCATCTTCAACAATTTCTACCTCTAAGGTAATTGGATTAAAATATGTATTTGTTATAATAACATTTTGATTTGGCTGACCTATAAATGGTGTTGCGTTTGGTTTGTTTGTTGGAGATGATGAAGGTGTTAATGTACAAAAAATCAAATTGGTTGGGCTATCGACATATCTATACCTGATCGCCTTTTGGGAACTGTTTGTTAAATTCTCCGTTACTGGTTCGCAGAAAAACGATGAAGTAATAATCCTAAAAAAGTTTGGTATTTTGGATCCATCATCGTTTAGATATTCTACTCTAAAACCCACAAGACCTTGTGCAACAAACTTATTTCTAAATTGAGACGGTATTTGTTCTAAGTTAAAAATAAGTCCTCTAACATTTGGAAATGCAGATAAAACACCGCAATCATTTATGTTAGTTCTTATTTGTGCGGGTCTAATATAAACTGTATATATGCCTAATGCGTTAAATTGATTTGCCGGTAATTTCAAATTATATAAACCACCTAATATTTCAATATCAGGGTTTCCTCCTGTTTCCGTATTATTAAAATATGGCGTTAATACTTCTTGCGAATTTAAAGTTGTTAATGTGAAATTTGCGGTGTCATCTCTAGTTGGTGTATAATTTACTATAATTTCAACATCAACTGGCGAAACGTCCGCCGGTCTTATTGTTCCATAACTTCCTGTTGCCATAGTTTTTTTTAATATAAATAGTTAATTTTATGTTTTTACCACGTTAAAAAATTTATAACCATACGACGATAAACCTCCAATTGTTGACACCTCGTTTAATCTTCTAACTTTTTCAAATGCGGAAACTTTACCTCTCTCTATATAAACATTAGAGAAAATTTGAGGCTCACTTATAACATTCATAAGTGTCTCCTCCTTAGTTAATCCACTTGATACTAACCATTCTGAGGTAAAACCTGATGACTTTGTAACAAATACTGTGGTTCCATCGTTAAAATCATAATAATCCACACCATTTATATTGTATGAAACAGATAATCCATTATTTGATGATCCATAAAAAGTTCCAATAGTACCACTTGTTCCTGTTATTTGTTGATTCAATTTATAAGAATATCCATTTATTGTTGTGGTTCCCTTATATACTGATAAATCAGTTAAACTTGATTTTGTAAAGCCTGTAACCAAAAATGGTGTTGTAGTGTAGTTTGAACTAAAATGATCGGCTAAATCAGTATTTGAATCTCCCGAAAAAATATAATCGTATGATATTGGTATTCCTGACCAACTACCACCTTGAGCAATAAAATAAGCGGTCCCATTTGGATTTGGTATTGTTGTTCCTGTAAACGGAATTGATACTTGCTTTTCTATTATTGTTAACCCGAAATTTGATAAACCTGATAAAGTAATTTTATAGTTTTTAGTAACTAACGGATATTGGTGTGATATATTATTTGGTGCAAAATTGGTTACTTGCTGAATTGGCGTTCCGTCACCCCAATTAACATAAAATGTAGAATTAGATAAAAACTTTTTATATTGTGTATCCGATGTGTTATATAAATAAATTGTGGATGAATTAAGACCAGTAACTGCAGAAAATACAAAATTTGTAATTACATCTTTTTGCAGTATTGCTCCGTCAAAAACAGAATAGTATCCGATATCAACCGTATTTTGAGTAATTAAAATTGGAATTGTTAATCCTGTCATTAAAGATGTTCCATTTGTTGATCCTGTAACAATCTGAGACATACTTAATCTAATTTTGGTCGATCCTGTTACATAATTTATAGATTCGGTAAATGATGTAAAATCACAGCACTCCTTATCTAATGTTAATGTAATACCTGTTGAAGCGGTATATATCACATTATTAACATAGCTTTTAATTGAGCTAGGTGATATTTTAATATAATATTTTTGATCTTCCATTTAACTTGGATTTATATATTCATACCAGTTTATGGGGTTTGATTCACTTCCAACGCGAATGTCAGTACCTGTTTTATAATCAAAAAATTGATAAGTGAAATCAGAATAATCCAACTTTATTTTATAATAAAAATATATTTCATCTTTAAAATTGAATTTTGAAAATGTTATCTTTGGATCGGCCTGATTTGTATTTATCATTCTAACAAATTGACCTGTTGACCCATTAAAAAATTTTGCAGAGACATAAAATGTATCAAGATTATAGAATTCCTTTGATTTTAACCAATAAATAAAATAACCCTCTTTTTGCTTTACATAATCCAATTTATATTTTGGAATACTAATATTAACTTGTGGTAAAAAAGTAGATATTAATTTTAGTTCATCTTGGCTTTGATTTGCCGGTAAAATTATTGTAAAATAGTTTTTTTGTGTTTTTTTTTGATTTGTGTCGTAAAAATCAATTTTAAAAAAAGATTTCAAAAAAGGTTTTGTTGTATAATAAATTTCTTGATTTGTAAAACCTTGTGAATTATATGTTAAACTCCAATCTGAGGTAATTGATGAAGTAACGCTAGCACCTGTAAAAAAATAAAAATTATGATTTAAAGTAGTATCAAAAGAATTGACATATTGTTTATTTTGAAATCTTGCAAGTTCAAAATCTTTTGGAACTCCTATCGCTTTTTCTACGGTATCTTCTTGAAATTTTTGAAGGTCCTGCTCTTGTCCAAATGAATCCCATTTTATTTCAATTGGGATATCAATTTGTTTATCTATAGAGGCTCTTATTATTTTATATTTATTCACACTCATCAGTTGTCGGTAATGGAACTACGTTTAGTGGTATTGATGTTGATCCCTCCGGTATTAATCTAAATATCAAGTTTCTAAATGGATAATGAACACCGTTCAAAAATGGATAATCAACCCCAACACCATCATTATCTATAAACCCATAAGGATATATATCTCTCCAAATAAAATTTTGACTTAATTGGTCATACACCGCCCAATCAGGAATGTTTGTTACACTTGCAGCGTCGCCTTCTTCAATATAAGATGAAAAACTTTTTAAAGTTATCGGGTGATGAACTTGGTAATAATATCCAAATGGATTTGTTGCATCAGATTGCCCTATTATATTGATATCAAAAACATTATCATTAAATGTAAATTTGTGATATATGTTTGAAATTACTCTCTCTTGATATTCTGAATCATTCCATTCGCAGAAATCACCATCTATTTCATCTCCTTTTACTAATGGCTTGTTATAATAAAAATTAATAGGTGGTTTTGCAGGTGGTCCAGGTTTTGAATAAGATAAAGTAGAAATACCTGCAGTAGAAAAAGGATTTACCCACCAACTATTTGGTTTTCCTGTTGATAATGTTGGTAAATTAAAATCAAAACCTTGTCTTAAAGGAAATCCATTACCACCAGGTTTAGATGTCCAACCGAAAATTCCAACCCATTGAAATGTAAAAAATAACTCGGAAATTGGTCTTTTTTGATTATCTATTAAATTTTGTAAATCAACATCGTTTGCAAAAGACAAATTATATGTTTGACTACCTTCTTTAACGGAAACTCTTGAAATGTTGTTTGGTGTTAATGCCGAAGGTTCATATTGTTTAGTCAATTTGAATGAATTGAGTTCGAATCCCGCATTTGTTAAAATTGATTCACTTTGATTTGTTAAAATTTTATGTCTTCTAACATAATATTCTGACCTTGTTGATATTGGATTATTGTCATTTAAAACCCTTTTTAAAGTTCCTTGTTTTCCGGTTGCAAATGTGTTACCAGTGTATCCTATATTTGTTATGCTGAAAACATAAAGTTCGGAATTATAAGTTCCATCTCCTAAATCTGATACTTGAAATAGATTTTGTCCATTATAATTAAAAGAAAGTTCAACAAATTCTCCAACACTTAGTCCGTGTTTACAAACCGACCTAAATGTTATATAATTTTGACCATTAGAAATTGAATTATCAATAACAAAGGGTATTCCTTGAAATGCATTCCAATTAAATGTTATGTTCTTTTTGGTGTCAATTGCTGACATTAATTTATCAACATTTTTATAACCATAACTTAGAAAAAAGTTCCAATTATATGAACTAGCACTTGTGCTTACAAAGTTTATATGTCCATTTGTATTTGGTTTTGTATATCCCACAACATCATTATCAGTCCTACTCAAATCAAACTCATTGTATAATGGATAACCTGACCAATAAACATTTGGATTACCATTAGCGCAAAACTGACGACTACTTTCTATCGCATTTACATAATATAAGTTTTCATAGAATGGTCTATAATTTGTTTCACCCACATATGTGTTTTTAAATAAAAATGTAATTTTAGTTAGCGGTCTAAATTTTTTTGATTTTTCTCTTTCTTGATTATAAACATCTATCAAATCAATATTTTGACTTCTATCGTATTCAGTAATGTTTTTTACATTTTGGTTAAAAGGTACTGTAATCTGCGAACCTAATTGCGGTGCAGACTTAAACTTTAAAGTACTTAAAACTATTTTTGTTGTATCATTTACTCCCATATTATCCTACTAATTCTTCAGTATCAATCCATTTAGTTGTAAATCTATCAAAAGCGCTAGCCCCTTGTTTCAATCCAAAATAAAAGTAAAAAGGAGCCCCTAAATTATAATCATTCGGTGTTCCAAATCCAGGTTCAGGGCTATAATTTGCTTCACCTGTGGCTGAATTTGTCACATTTGTATCCACATTATAAATCCAACCCTTATTATAATTTATAATATTTACATTATTTGGTTTATACATTTTAGTATCAGTATAGGGCGCTAATCTATCCAAACCTTGATAATTGTAAGACCATACATTTTTACTCCAGTCATTTGACTGAGTTCCAAATATATTTGTATTTGTAGGGTTAAATTTTATTTCCCATAAATAAAATGGAACAAATTGCGTTTTTAAAGGTATATAACTGTAAGCACATTTACTACCTATTTGTCCAAAAGGATCATAAACTATTCTATTTGGAGATACATAGTCTCTACTTTGCGAATCTCCTGTATAAAAAATACCAAAAACAATATCATCTCTATTACCATTATCAGGATTAATTGGAAAATATAATGATGATCTACTTACTGTATCAGCAGTACTTGGTTCGGGATAATCCTCAGGATCATAATCAGAAATACCAAATTGAGAGTTTGTGGCCACCATCTGCGCAAAATCAGCGTCAACAAATTTTTCAGGTCGTGTATTGAAAAAATTAAGGATACTAGCACCTTTTTGTGATTTAAAAAACTTAGTAAATGAAGTGTTTGCTAATCTTGATAAAACGAAAATATTTAATAAATTAGATGTGTCGCCAAATGTTGTTGAATTTAATTTATTCATTATATATCCATCCCAATTACCACTTTGAGATAAAAACTTTTGGAGTTCATCTCTAGGCCCAAGATCCATAATTGTTGTCGGATACATTAAATTTGTACCATTTCCTACCGTTTTGCCTCTTATTTTAGTACCATCTCTACCAAATTTTTTTGAAGTATCATTATAAGGGGCGCTTCTATAATAGAAATTAAATGTTTCTGGATGTAAATACACGGTATCTTTACAGAATTTATTATATGGTTGATTTGGTGGATTTTCATTGATCCCTGTGAAATACCTTGTATTTCTAAATGGAAACATATATAATGTACCATTTATCCAATTATTAACAAATAAATGAGAAAACACTTCTCTACAAGCACCAAAATTTATATTCATTCTTGCAAACCATTCATTAACTAAATCTAAATCGTTTCTTACATTTTGTTTCTGTAAAAATGGGGGTCTTACCAATGAATAGCAAGATCCTTGTATGAAATATTGAGTTCGATTATCACGTCCATCTCTACTGAATGTCACAAATTGACAAGTCCCACTAGGTTCAACAGTAACTTTATCTAATTTGGTATCACCTTTATAACATTGAATTGGTACTAATGAACCGCATGAGAATGTATTTAATAAATTAGCAATAGAATTTTGAGTTTCTCCTGATTCAGGTATTTCAGGTTCATTTACAACAAAAGGAAATGCCGGAGTTTCTAATCCTGCGTTTACAATACCACCTTCTGGTAATTCATAAATTTGAAATCTACCATTTGTCATTAAACCCATACTGTTTTGCCCAAATGTTTGCAATCCGTCAGAAGTCGGTAATCTGTCAGATCTAAAAACAATTCTTTGTGAATCATTCATTGTGAATTTATTATCATCAGGAATTAAACTACATTTTGGTTCATACTTTCTTGACCAATAAATTGGTGTTAGTTTTGCTCTTCTACAAAAGAAATCTGAAGATGAACATTGATTGAAATTAGGCCATCCAACAATCATCATAAAACCAATTCCTTCTACACACTCATTTGGTATGTAACCTGCTTCACCATTAGATGCGACTGTATTAGCACCACGTCTAGCAAAATAATTATCAATATGAATTCTTAAGCCTTTACCATTACTGTTTGAAACATAACTATAAAAATTTAGATTATTATTTATAGAATTTAATCCAGGATAATTTGGTATCTGTGATATTGGAAACGATCCAAAATCGGATTCTGATGTTGCAATATAATTATAAATTGATGTGGATTTGAATTGTTTCCATTGCAAAATAGAAGGACTAAAATGATATGATGGATGGAATAATCTCCTTCCAGCATAACTATCATTTATGATTGTGTTGTTACAAGTATTGTGTTTTGTACATCTTAATGCGTTTGATGTTGCTAAATTATTGGATAATGTTGTACCTGCAACACCAAATTCTAGATTATCATTAGGTTGTAGAGGTATATTCATCTTAAAATTACCTGTCACAGTATACCCCCAATGATTTTGGTCACCAAATATTCTGCCTAACCCTATTTTCATTGGTTGCGGTGTTGAATGCGGATCCACACCTCTCATTAAAATAGTTATATAAGTCGAATCTTTATTTTCGTAATTATCCCACGCATTGTATGAACTCCAATCAGAATCTCCTTGGACAGGTACTGATCTCATTAAAGAATAATTCTGGCTGAACGCTCCTCTTAAAGCTCTTTTGTCCAAACTATTAGAAATCATATCATCAGATGGATATGGCATATCTTTGACTAATCTTGATTCTATAACTTGAAAGTATTCTATATCTGTAGGATATCTTAAATATCTATTTTCATCTTCGCTCGATCCTGAAATTTTGTATTTTGTTATTAATCTAGCACCTGTTATTGGATGGGTATGAGATACGTTTATTTGTGTTTCACCTGTATTGATTGGCGTGCCAGTTATAGAAAAAGTATCGTAATCATTTTTTGTTTGACCCGATAAATTCAGATCGTTGAATTTGGTTGGATTCTCAAAAGTTAACAATGTTCCTTTTTGATAAACTTCTTCTGTCAGAATAACCACAACATTGTCATAATGAAATCCTCTATTTTCTAAAGATGTTGTCAATAATTGTGTTCGTTGGTAAAGATTTCCTGATTTTACAAAATCAGTATTAGTGTCAGGTGCGTTTAAATTTTCATTAAAACAAACTTTTATCTGATTTACTCCACCCCCTAAAGATCTGTTACCTAACCAATTTAAAGGAGATTCCTGAGATTGATTAATTCGGTCGGTATTAAGACCTGATCCAAAAAATTTAGCCCTTGAATTAAATAGGTTTATTCTTTCTGAAATAGGTAATGAAAACGTACCGAATGCAAATTCTGTTAAAGCGCCATTAGAGTCTGCGGTACTAAAAGTTATTGGTAAAGTTGCTCTGAAGCCAAATGATAATGTCTGATCGTTTCTTTGAGACCCCGCCCCTATTTGTTGAAAAACTTCAGTAAAATCATTACCATTAGGATCTGGATTTGAATTTAACAAGAAAGAGTCTGCGTTTATGACATCTGATAATGGACTATTATTAATAAAATTACTTTGCTCTGAAAATGAAGCAATTCCTGGTTGCGCTTGATTTACAGTATCTTTACAACTACAAATTTCGCAGTCTGGAAAACTATATAGAGGAAGATTAAAATTAGCAATATTACTTAATACTTCTTTCATATTATTTATAAACCTTCCAACTTTAACAACTTTATTAATTTTTTCCAAAACATTTATTATTATTTCTACAATTCTTGCAACAACATGTAATATTCTTACCAATATTTTAATTAGTGGCAACATAATAAACATTAATATTGTGAATAAAATAAAAATAAAATCAGTTTTATATTGTCCATCATTTGAAGGAAACTTATAATTTTCACTATCACATTCAGTGTCAGTTATAGACTTTATTGCGGAAAATCTATTTTTCAAAGTTCCTTTGGTGTATCTTGTAATTAACTGAGAAACCGTATATACTTTGTTATACGACATCTCATAAAAAGTATCTTTACAGTCAATAGCATCTTGGATCATTTGCTGTCCATTTGGAGTTATACCTGAATAACCGTAATCATTCCAGTCTAAACTGAATGCATAAGATGATTTTAATAATTGATAATCTTGGTTATTGAATGAATCATTTATTGGATCATAAGATGGTCTTGTCCATCCGTGTTCCTTAACATTAGGCACTAAAAAACTTGCTCTTTTTACAGGTGCTGATAAGTCAGGTGTTTGATTCCATTTTATCTTGAACCTATATTTCGCCTTAGTAGGAATTCCTTTTTTGGTGTCATTTGAAAATATCTGTTCTCCGAATTCATTGGTCACAATATAATCTAAATTCATTGGTACGTCCAAAAGCCAAGTTCCATTTTCATCAATAACATTACCATTATTTTCTAATTCAAGTACTTCTAAAATTGGCTTACCTGAATTGTCTTGTCTAATAGTATGTCTTATCGCTAATATTTGACCCGGTGCCGCAACCAAAGAACACATATTCCCTGCTTTAAGCCTTGGTTTGCAATTTTTTTTGATTGTGTTTCTATCACTATCAGAAAAAATTGATCCCATAAATATTGCTGTTGGTTTTATTTCAACTTGTAATTCATTTGTTAGATCAAAATCTGTTCTTGTTATTGATGATTGGCATAAATCCTGTTCGCCCCATAATGGTTCGACTATAATATCCTTTGATAATGTTATTATCTGAGGAAGAATACTTATATTTTCTGAGGTTTTAAATTTTGTACCATTAACTTGGCTATCAGTCGCAATTCCTAATCTTATTAAATCTTGCGGCGATAATGAAAATGGACCTATGTCTGACAAATCAACATTCATAACTAATGTCTGACTACCAACAGGAACGCCAAATATCATAAAGTCCCCACTGTCATTTGTAGTCACAGTGAATTTATAATACTTATCATAAATTTCAATCGCTGTAGGATTAATAAGAACATCCTCTAAATCAGGAAATGAACCTGTTGCCGCATGTCCAGGATAAGAAGGTTTATAAGGTAGTAAATTATACTTATAACCATCTTCATTTATATCATCCACAGTTTTATAAGGATATATTGCACTTATTATAGGATTTAATTCGTCCTGCTGCGTTATAGGAATAAAAATTGATAATTTTGCGTTTGGAACACCAAAACCATTATTGATTGAAACTCTTCCAACAACGACTCCATAATCAGAACATTGTCTAACATACAATTCTGATTGAGATAATTTTAAAGATAGAATTTCTAAAAATTCAAAATCTTGATCTAAATTAACATCTAATTTTTTATCAACGCCGACTTGCGTTCTTATCCTATATGATTTTGGCATTTACAACTTTTTGAATAAATAGTTTATATTCTATTTTCAAAAATAGTTGATCACACTTAAAAATAAATTAATTAACCGAAATTGACCGTTTTAAGGTTTTTAACCCTAACTGAAACGTCTTTATTTGGAAATCTAACTTGATATATTTGAACCGGCTCTGCAAATATCGTATCATCGATTAGTTGAATTTGTCTTGTTTGAGTATCGGAATATCTTTGAGAAGTTTGAGAAGACGAATATTGACCTCCAATCAAATTAAAAACATCCACTTGTGCAATTGAAATCACTCCATTTAAGTTTTGAATATTTTTCTTAATCTCTGCGACATAAACATTTTCACCCATCTCTCTATTTGATGGTGAAAAATAATTTGAAACAATATCAACAATCTGTGTTATTATTGTACCTTGATTCTGACTTGAATCTAAAACTACATATATATCAAATTTCAAATCTACAACTTGAGCGCTTTCTACAACAACATAATCATTTATCATTCTATAATTTGATAGGTAATTTGCGAGATTTGTTTTAAGTGTATTTGATATAAAATTTGTTAACTTTCCTGACGAATCATAAGATAAACATTGTATTCTAATTTTATTATCTTGTTCTGTAATTGCTACTTTTGCCGGAGCTCCAAATTGTGATGGCATATTTCTGATTATTGATTCGTAATCATTTACTGTTACAGCTCTTTTTTGCGCAGCAAAATTAAATGAAACATAATTTCTAACTTCCTCTACCGATGGTACATTTGCTCCTCCAATAGCGGCGGTTGTATTCGTACAACTTAATGAATTAATAACAGAAGTATTTTGAGTTTGTGAAGGGCCATTAACTGCAAAATTTATAGTTCCTAATTGAGTTATGACATTAACACCAACATTTGATGAAATACCTCCACCTATTCTATATTGAACAAATAAAGTTGAATTGGCCTTTAAAGTACTACCTAAGGCAAAATTATTTGAATATTTTTGTAAATTAAGTGGATTTCCTGTTGAAGCAAATTCTCTTAACTGCTCTTCAGAAGATTGATTTCCTCCTCCGAATGTCATTTTGAAAAAACTTTCAGGGGTAAATTCTGTTATAAACTTATTGTTTGTTGATATGTATTTCCCCACCTTTATACCAGGTTGATCTGAAACTTTTGTAGGGTCTTCAACAAATACCTTATCTTGTATTAAAGCATCAACTTCATACCATCTATTTGCTCTTCCTAAGAATTCTTGATCTGATGGTATATTTGCATATTGCGTTCCGTCTTTTAATAAAACACTAGTTACTCCTAATACATTTTTTTCAGGTAAAAATATTTCAAAAAATGGAAAAACATCATTTGGTAAAATAGTTCTTTTAAATACCTTTGTTATTCCATTAACCACAGTTTCTCTTTTTGTTATAGTATAATTTAATATTTTACCATTCGGATCAAAGTTTGGAACTTTTGTTCTATTTGGAAACCCTTCGTTATTGAACGGTGATGAAAAATCAATATCATAAACAGTTTCAAAAACTTGCCCTGCACCAACACATTGCGATCCTCTCCTTAATATACCACAATATCTAATATCTTCTTTATCACCAAATGCCGGAACAATAATTGAAAAATCAACCAATGCCACTGATGGTCTTTGACCTGGTATTTTTAACCCGTATGTTCTTGCTATGTTATAGATAGACGATCTTTGCTGAGCATATTGTAGAACGGTCTCTTGAATACTTCTGTCTATTTGAAATTGTAGGTTATCTGAAATGGCGGCATTTAAATCAAGTAACACAGAGAAAACTGAAGCGTCATTAACATTGGATAGTAAATCAGGATAATATGTTTTGACAAAATTTATTAATTCGGTCCTAATTGATTGGAAATCTCTTGTTGTGTATGATATTTTTTTATTTGCCATACTATTAAATATTAATTATTATGAAATTACTTGATTGAAATACATTTGTGGTTATTACATAATCTAGTTTAACTCTTGCAGTGTGTTCTTTTGTTCCTGCACCTGGTAATCTATATACCCTATCGTCACCACTTGCAACCCTTATTTCTTCGGTTTCTTCTGTTGAAGCGTCGTATACAGTTATTGAGGTTACTTTTAAATTTGGTATATATCTTTTTATTGATTCCCTGATTTCAGCTTCTATTTCTGAAAAACTTGTCCCATCCATAGGTTCAAAAATGTATTCCAACAATCTTGTACCAAAATCAGGTAAAAAATATCTTGTTCCTTTTCTTGTTAATAATAGATGAATAAGGTCTGTCCTTATCTCTTCGTCAATTGTGTCAGATAAATCTAAATATCTTCCGTCAAATGAATCTCTAAAAGGAAAATTAATTCCATATGTTACCGGATTTGCCATATGTTATAAATATATGGTTTTAAATTTTCTGTTCTGTTATGTCATAATAATAACTATCAGTATCTTCTGATACCCACTTATCCGAAATTGTTTCAACCGAGGGTAATTGATAATCAACCTTTATATCTTTTAAATCCATCGGAAAATCTTTTGTTATCCAATTTGAGTCCTTCCAAAAAATTCTATTGTTAGGTTGGCAAAGTAAATACCCATCATCTGCGACCAAGATATGACCGCATTTATAATCTGATGGTTCATCTGAATACGAATTTTTAAACCAATCAACTGTCATTAAATATGTAGCCCAAACTTTATCACCATTTCTTAAAACAACTTGACATCTTTTTTCGTGTAAGTGGTCATACACTATAACTGAAACATTTTCCGAAAAACAATCCCATAATTGTTTAAAATGAAAAGGTATATCTTTTTTTGGTTCTTTCAAAAAAATTTCAGAAATAGGAACTCTTGACCTTAACATTCCATAATCTGTCATAATATGAAATGTTAATATTTTTCCTGAGATAGATTGTATCGCGAATGCATATGCGTTATGAAATATATTTGAATCTTTTTCATTTTTAGTAAAGTGTGAAACCCTTACCAAACATTTAAAAAAATTAATGTTGTGATTCAAAACATTCATAACTAAATTATTTTTATGATGAACATCCGAAACAATCAACTAGACTATTTTCAGGTTTAGGAGGTAAATTCATTTTACTATAATCAATTTCAGGTAAAGGTTGCGGTTTCACTTCTTGACTTATATCTACAGCCAAATGCTTTGCTCCTGTTGAGATAGCCTTTGTTCTTACATAATAACAAAGTGTTTTTAGTCCGTTTTCCCAAGCCCTAAAGTGAGATGACGTAATTTTAGATACCGTAGGATTTGATAAATATATGTTCATAGATTGTGATTGGTCAATAAATGGAGCTCTATCGGTTGCCATATCAATCAAATCTTTTTGAGATATCTCCCAAATCGTTTTGTATTTCTTTAAAAGATGTTCAATTCTTTTGACTTTTTTGTTGTAATTTTTATCCTCAACATCCAAATATTTGTTGAAATTAATTGATTGAACTGATCCTTCATTGATGATAATTTCATTTTTTATTTGTTCATTCCACAGACCAATTTTTTCAAAATCATTGATTAAATACTTATTGACAATCATAATTTCACCACCAACAACTCTACGATTAAACAAAGCAGAATGTGCTGGTTCTGTCATTTCATAAGATCCTGTGATTTTTGCTGATGACGCTACTGGCATTTGAGCTGTTGTAAGTGAATTACACACACCCCAAAACTCAACCTCTTTTTTTAACGTATTCCAATCCCACATTCCCGATAAATCATTTTCACTTAATCCCCACATATTAAATTGAAACACTCCTTGTGACATTGGTGATCCTTTAAAGAAGTCGTATGGTTTATAAAGCGCTCTCCTACATAAATCATTTGATTCATATATAGCCCCATAATATATGGTTTCAAAAATTTGTTTATTTAATTTTCTTGCTTCTTCTGACGTGAATTCATAATCCAATAAATAAAACACATCAGCCAACCCTTGAGTTCCAATTCCAATTGCCCTCTGCTCTAAACCACCTTTTCTACCCTTTTCAGTAGAATAAAAATTAATATCAATCACTTTATTTAAAGCTCTGACAATTTTTCTAGTTTGTTCAAATAACTTTTGAAAGTTGAACTTACCATCCTCAATAAAATTCTTTAGAATTAGAGATGATAAGGTACATATAGCGGTTGTTTGTTCGTCTGTATATTGATAAATTTCATTACACAGATTTGATTGTTTTATTACACCAATGTTTTGATGGTTGGTTTTTTTGTTTGCGTTATCTTTAGAACATAAATAAGGAACACCTGTTTCAATTTGAGATTCAATTATTTTATACCAAAGTTCTTGAGCACTTACTTTTTTTCCTAAACCTAAGCTAACCGCCTTATTGTAATTTTGTTCATATTCTTCACCGTAACATTCTTGCAAAGGTTTGATACCCGATTTTAATATGTCATCAGGACAGAAAAGATACCAAGGTGAGTTTTCTTTAACCGCCCTCATAAAATTATCAGGTAACCACAAAGAAGTAAAAAGGTCTCTTGCCCTTAACTCCTCAGGACCTGTATTTTTTTTAATATCCAAAAGGTCAAAAATATCTTTGTGCCAAGGTTCAATATAAATGGCCGCACTACCTGGTCTTCTACCTTGTTGATTAAAAAATCTTAACGATTCATTGACAATTTTAAGATACTTCAGAAGTCCGCCCGCAAATCCACCTGATGATGAAATTCTTGTATCCTTTGATCTGATATTACTCATACATAGACCGATACCAGCTGCGTCAGATGAATAAGTTGAGATGTCTTTTAGGGTATCCAAAAGTCCTTTTCTTGAATCATCATTATTATAGTGCAAAACGCAAGACGCTAACTGAGGAACCTTAGTTCCTGCGTTAATCATAATAGGAGTTGCCGGTGAAATTAATTGATTTGACAAGGAATAATAATATTCAATAGC